>Ga0247778_1001087_pt1 | contig 15111 bp, 16 predicted proteins | sample UWRJL049202B5_FD_179939 | JGI IMG/M metagenome (GOLD analysis project Ga0247778, IMG submission 179939) | Plant litter microbial communities from Arlington Agricultural Research Station in Wisconsin, United States - UWRJ-L049-202B-5 | ecosystem: Environmental > Terrestrial > Plant litter >... | reverse complement strand
AAACGAATACGCCCAAGAAACAATATCATATACTATACCAATGGTCCTTGAATATCGTAGCAGTTCGTTAATTTTCTAATAAAAAAGTGAATAGGAGACAAATATCCGTGTCCCACCCACCTATAACCCCCCCCTCCCCCCCCCGCAGACCTCCACATCTCCCCAACCCACCCACAAATTTCCGGAATCCATCTGTATGCGCCTCGACCCCTGCCCTACGACCTCCCCTATTTGTACTGTAATTGAATATCTAACACAGCTTAAGATACACAAGCTCAGTTCATATTCATTCACGAGCCCGGCGAGGAGTTCACACGCCGTCAAACAAGGAACCGTCGTCAAAAAGTGCGTTCGTTCATTGAATTTTGAACCTTTTGTGGTGCGGGGTTGTGAATCAAGCAGCCCTCAAGTCGCCGAGTTCAACGTATGAGGTATATGTAATTGCGTTTGACAGTCACTTGCTCTGCAAGCAAGAGATGTGCGAACATCAATGCCCGTCTGAAAGGCTGGATATGCTGAGTTTGAGAGCTCTGCAGTCCCATTTTATATCCTCGGTAGGATGCTGCCCAACCAACTAGGCTCAATTCACCGCTTATTGTGGATGATTCATTCACACTCTTTCAGAAGCGGTTTGGGATGTTTTGAGCACACGCGCCATTAAGGCACTGTAGGGGCTGCTGAATTTTCCAGATCAAAGTAATTGCTGAAGTAGAAAAAGACTAACTATCTCCTAAGTTACATTTCTCCATCTCAGCTCCCCATTTTCGTAAAAACGTAGAATAAGAAGAAAAAAGCAAACCCCCCGTGTGGATACGCCATATAATGTCCCTCCTTAAATCCCCCACTATGCCAATTATAAAGCGCGATAATATGTGGGACAATCACAAAAGAAAAGATTCCGCTGGTACGGAGACAAATAATGAAGATCAGGGCATTCCCCGATGGGCAGCGCCCCTCAATTGGAGGTTCCTCGAGAATCTCCCACACGGTGTGGGTGATTGTTCTCTCACTTGACCCCGCCCGTTCCCAATTCCAAGCCGCTGCCTACGCACCCCTCATTAAGACATCCTCCGCCACACTCTCATCCCCACTATCATCCAACACCGAGTAGCTATCAGAGCTCCAATCATCACTGCCATTGCTCTCACCATGCTCATCCTCGTCTTCGCTATCATCATCGTCCTCTCCCTCTTCCTCAACCCAATGGCTCTTCACATGTCCCAATCTTCGCTTAGGAGCAACACCCCCTTTCCACTGATACTTGCGCTTCTGGCGGGGAGGACCAGTGCAAGTTGCGCGACGCTTCTTAGCGACTGCACCAAATGCAAAGCCCGCTGCTTCAGGGAGTACAGAAGGGGGGCCAGGCTTGGCAATACTTTCGGGGCCCATGCGTGCCTGCTCAATCTTGGAGATTGGGAGCGTCTTGGGGTTACAGAAGAAGTTCATTGTGACTTTCAGCGGTTCAGGGTAGCCGCCATACTTGTCGAGGTTTGGCTGAGCAATCTCCTCTTCTATTGCAGCAGCGCCTGACTTCTTCTTCTTCTTTTTGGGAGGAGGGGGCTCCGGATAGTTCATCACGACACGGTCGTCGATCCAGAAGCCGGGTTTGGGGTTGCCGTAACGGGGAAAGTTTGAGGCCGTGGGACTATCTTCGATTTCTGACATGTCGGAGTCAGATTCATCAGGGTGCGGTTTGGCCTTGCGGGGTTTGCGGCCCTTCTCGACGTCGGATTGGATTCTCTCCATTAATCTGCGGAGCGCCGGGGTTGTTGGAGAGACACGGAGGGGCTGGTTTGATGTTAGAGAAAATTCTTGAAGAGACTGAATTTTCGGTGTGAAGGGGGAAGTTTTGCAATGAGGACTCTCAAACGCTCAGATAACGCTGCACACTGAACTAGCGTCCATATTGCATGGCACTGCCGGCCATGGAAACGCGTCATAAGGGAACGAAATAAGATTTAGGAGACATTGAGAAAAGATGGTGAATCTTGCCCAATGCGAAGTAAAAACACATAGAACGATCGCTCGTAGAAAACATATGAATATGTGCTCAATAAGCAAAATTGCTTGTACCGACGAGTAGTTAGTAGGCTTCAACTCACATTTCTAGTGTCCTCTTCCGGATCAACAACTTTCTCTCTCTTGACAACTCCTGGCAATGGCGCCCTATAAGTCGGCTTGAGAGCCCTTGAATCTTCGCCATGGTCGGGATTGAATATGTCGAGCTGTGCAATCTTTCGAGCACCGAGTCTACGGTTCTTAGAAGATGCATCAGGATCGACAGCACCGAAGGGAATTCCGAGAGGGGCGATTGCGTGGAGACTTTCCATTGCGTGGCTTCCAAAATCTTTCTGCCGGAAATTAGATTATATTCAAGAAGATCATATGTTTGGGATTGGGAAGATTGAGATTGAATGACTTACCGTGAAAGGGCTTTGGAGTTGCCCACCGAGATAGGTCTTTTGTACTAGGTTCAATCGCGGAATGGGCTTGTTGATAGGGGTTAAAAATTTGGCAGTTTGATCAAACGTAGAGTATTTTCGGGATATAATAGAACTGGGGCCGACTGTTACAGCTCGACTTCGACGTGTTGAGAGATTCAAGTCTCCTCGAGGTTCTGAGAGTTGCCTTGAACGGGGTGGTTGCGAGATATTATATGTTGGTTCTTCAGGCGGAAAGCGAGATTGCTCGAAACCTGGATGGACATTACCTACATGAGCAACCTAATTTGAGTTAGCCCGCTGCGTGATTCATAGTTTCGTATTGGAAGAATGGGTGAATTTGACACCCAAGAATGGGGATCATCGAAGCCGCGTGAGCCCCCAAGACCAGTCACTGAAATCAAAGAATCAGAGAGCAGGACTCACCCCCCAATGCTCCTTAATACTCCACTCATCAGCATGGCAGAAATCGCAGACTGCTGACGGACACTCAAGGAGCCTTCCCAACTCGATGTCTTCCTTAACTCCGAGTCGTTCGAGCCCTGTCATCTTCGAAGAATTCTCAGGGGTATAATTTGGCATATCCACCACGATGGAAGTTTTACCCTGAAATGCATATTGCCAGGTTTTAGCCGCCTTGGGGTTTTCGCCATGTTTCCGCTCCTACACGCAAAACTTTTGTTAAATCCACTGAAGCTTGGCGTCTGAACTTGACGATCACTTACCTGAACGTGAGCTTCTAAGCCATCGGCTGAAGAAGATTGGAATGAACAACGGTTTCCAGTACATCTCCAGATACCGTGACGATGAGCTTGATGTATTTTCAGCTCTCTAGTTCCAGGGAAGTATTCTCCGCAAGACTCTTCTCTGCACTTGAATTTCTCAAATAGCGTATCGTGAGCACTCCACATATGGAACTCCAGACCACGATATCCCGTATATCCATCTTTCGATTTTTCACAGCCTGCCTCTGGACATCTGTAGACGTATTTGCCCGTTGCGTCGAGCACAGATCGACGAGGTCCTACACTCTCAGGATGTTCCGCTGCGTAGGCTCTGGGATGTTTGGCCTTCCGATGCTCTTGCAGCAAGTCATTCGTTTGGAACGCCTTCCCACACCAGAATACCGCACATTTAAATGGCTTCCAGTGATCGACGACTTTATGACAAACCCTCTTGTGGTGTGCTAGTCCTTCCGCCGAATGATAAGTTGGAGCGTTGCATCCTTCCTCAAGACATTGAAAGGTTTTGAATATCTCTGCAGCGTTGTCGTTTTCTTGCGCAGCCACACTCTCAGGGTTGTATTGATTGACCGACTCGGGGCGCTCGATGTAAGATACTTGCCGATGGGCTTCGGCCATGTGGGTGGTGTATTCTTCGCCGGTTTGGAAGGTGACTGGACAGCCGTCGACACTGCAAGCCAGTGTCTCCTTCTCCATTCTGTCGATCTCGCAGTATGACCGCTTTGAACAATGAACCTCCGGCGATGTGGATCAAATCCTCAGGTGAAGAGTTAGCTTGCATGAAGCCTGAAGAGAGATTGCAATGTCGGAATGGGGGTGACAACTGAAGTTGAGCTGAAAGTAGAGATGGTGAATGTTGCAGAGCGTCGGTGTTGAAATGATGAAAAAGGTGAGGGCTAGGGAGCGGTTTAGGATGTGCTGTAGAGCGGACAAGTAAGCAATAAGAAGCTGAGATGACAGATGTGCCTTTGAAAGAACGTGAAGTCAGAAGGTCCGGGAGTCCCAGCTGCTCTGAGACATTGAATATGGTGGGCAGTGAAGTTTAGCAAAAGTCAAATAGAGGAGGTAATGTATATCGTGAAAGCGGACTCGATATGCAGCAGATGAGGATCGCGGGCAAGAAAGCATGTATGGAGGATTTTGAGATGGTAGTGGGTACATTTGACATGCGTAGAAAATTGTTTTAAGATAGAAAGAGGAGCAGCCAATTCCAATTGTAGATTGTCGAATGAGGTAGTCGCGAGCGACATAAAACTCACGGCAAGTACTAATACCCGGCTCGATCACAAGAACGGCAAGTGCGAAAGGGGCTAGATGTCAAGTATCTTTCTTTATTCAAGTACCGAACGGCAGATCCAGCCAACTTCAGCAATGCCGCTATATGCGTCTATTTACTCGCAAGATATATTCCAGATGAACGCCCCCAATGCAAAACACGCTCGAAAAGGGAGTCATGTATCATACCAGCATTATGTCTTTGCGACGGCAAAGCTTAGCAAAGAACCAGCGGTCAATCCAGCTACCAAGTTCACAGGCATGAAGCTGCCTGTAGCTTCTCGCTCGCTCTCATCAACCCATTGATGGGCACTGACCATGCACAAGCTACAGAGCCACCCATTCGTGAGCCCAAACCCGAATTGGACGATGAGAAGATAGAATGCATCGCTTTGAATTGCAGCTCCTTTGCCTTGGATGTTGCACAGTAGGTACAATGGCAAATGGCCGCCTCGAAGAATCGATATGAGGAAGAGAAGCCAGGGACGGCTAGTGAAGAATGGAAACTTGAAACTTCCTAACGACCGGCCAGCGAAATCTCCCAGATTCCAGAAGAAAAATCCTAGAGGAATAAATGCTGCTGGCTGAAATAGTCGAGGTGCTTGGTCCTCCGGTACGATGGAGATAATTTTCCCTGTAAACACCGGGAAGAACATGGTAACAGTAAAACAGATAAATACTGCTGCTGCTAACCAATGTAGTTTCTTATAGAGAGCCAACATGCCCACGGTTTTCCTTTTCGATTGTTCTATTTCTTCGATGCTCATGACCGAAGACAGCATCTGACTCTCTAAGATGCGATTATGTTTCCTGATTAGGGGAAAGACAGCGAGCAATGTGAATACGCTGATCCCAGTCGCCGTGAGAAAGTAGACGAACGCGGAGGCAGCGGCTTCCTTATCTGAAGACTTTGCTTGCTCCTCGCGATCCGCCCAATTATCGTGTACAGGCAATGCCAATACTGACAGAATTTGTGCGCCGGACGGTAGAACGCCTGCAATTCCCTGGCCCAGCAGGATTGCATTCGTGTATTCGGGCCTTCCAAAGCTCGAAGCGAATGCAAACGCCCCATTCTGTATCAGGCCAGTGGCCGTAGATGTGAGGAAGACCATTATCAACGTGAACGCCAAGTACTGTGGCTCAGATACCCCGCGAAAGTATGAAGTGGATATTGAAAGGAGGGCGAAAACAACGATGTTCAGAGCAAGTCCGAGGAGAATTCGTTTCGGATAGGAAGCCTTTGCTTGTAGATTTAAAAGGATGAGCATCGAGCCCAAGTTTGTGAGACAGCCAACAGAGGTAATGGCAGATTGGAAACGGCTTAGGATGGCGGCATCGTCTTTGAATCGGCTTTGAAAGTAGGGAGTTGCAGCTAGGAACATATTCCTGGGAACTGGTTAGCATGAGCTCCTCTGCAGAGGGAAGAAGGAATATACCAGGCCCAGAGCATCGCAATCCCCAGCACGAAGAAGATCGAGTACTCGAAGTAGGAGAACGCTTCCTCGATTTCCTCTGTTGTAACCGAAGCCGGCCGTCGGACATCATCCTCGTCGCCGCTCAAAGGTTCATACTCTTGATCGTCCACTGATTTCGCGAACATGGCTCGCAGCCGGTCGAGGGGTTTTTGGTTGCCCATGATGCCGATATGTTGGTGTTCGGGCGCTTTGACTTCAGATGGTGGTTATCGCGATCGTGGCATTTGCGTGGGATAAGCAATCCTCCAAAAACGTGGAAGGTATTTATCAAAAGAAGGCTACGGCGGCATATTGAGATTCAGAACTCTTTTGCCTTCGCCCGTACTATTTACTATTGCAAGGCTGGAGATGGAAAAGGAGATGGAGATGAAGATGATTCACTCACTTGTCCACGAGGTGTTTATTGACAGCCGCCGGCCGGATTCAGCCTGGTCTTCCCTTGGTCACCGGCGTCACCTGATGCCCCTTTTTACTGTACCCCCCGCTTCGGTTGCCCTCGTCGACAACTCCAATGCTTCTTCCTCCTCATCCTCACTGCCCCAAATCTGCAGCTTCAAGGATCATCAAAGATTCTCTAGCGGGCCGACCTCTCCCATACAAATTTTGGTGAGAAGAGGTGACCGCGTAACATGACCGAAAACTGATGCGATGCAAGTATGTTTTGCATAGTTTTTGCTGCAAGTCTTGGTTCAAACACAATATTTGAACATTTTCTGAAGTTATTTACGCTGGCTTAGGAGCCATCTTTGAATTTCTCACATTTGACCACGGGTTGTGGTTGCGCGAGGCTGGCGATGGAGGTAATTGTTGGCAAAGACAACTGATTCGTCGACGCGCCCTTGTGGTGCATAGTCACGCTGCATTTGTTTCGCGACATGAAAGGCTGCTACTTCGGGGGATGCTCAGGTTGTGCAAAACGCGGCATCGACGACCAGCGCACGAAGTATCGTGCTTGTGCTCCGCGGGTAGTGCTGATCCCGCTTTTGATATTTCTGGTGTCTGAAACATTTGAGTGCGCTATCTGACGAACATGAAATGCTGATCTCCTTCCTTCTGAACTTAAACTCAAGTCTTGTTTAACATGGTGCATATTTCTTGCCCAGTTAAGCTTTTCACCATAATTGTGCTAGGATTTCTTACAGTAAATCCTACGTGTCAGCCCTGTACGTCTTCCCACATCATCGTAACATGGGCGCCAATAGTATTCGCGACCTCGTGGTGGTGTCACAGGTGTGTTTCCTCGCTTAAGCCCCCGTACCTCGCGCTACATTGCCAATAAAGGAAGTTCAAGAGATGTTTCCTTCTCTCCATGGAATGCGCTGAAGTTGAATATCTTATTTCAGGTCTATAAACGCAAGAAGCACGACGAAAGAGCATCTCTATGCACAAAGGCCTTTCATTGAGCAAAAAGCGATGCTGATCTTCGTTTCAAATTACCTTGCTATATTCTCCAGATTAAAGCTACCTAGATAGCGTCCTGGATCGTCCCGCTTCAACACCTGCAGCAACACCTGCAGTAGTGCAGAACTGCACCACCGAGGCGTAGAGATTGTAATCTCTTGCATGTCACATAAAAGTGTGGTGGACTTTCAATGCAAGTCAGCACCCCTACATCATCGTCATTTTTTGAATTGAAAAGCTGCTTGCATTCCTCTCTTCGTTTACTTCGTGATGGATCTGCTATTACAACATCCTAATTCTATACTCTTAATTCCCGAGATACCCACTGCTGGTCAGATTTTCTCCTAATCTTGTAATCTCAATACCATGCCGACCACCACGCTCGCAAGCTCAGCAAGTACAACAAGTACAATCGCAGGTGTAACAATATGCATGGCGCTGGCGTATATTTCGGTGATTCTGCGTTTCCTTTCTCGACGCGTGGGTCGCCTTACTGTAGGTAGCGACGACTACACTATCGTGCTTGCATTGGTCAGTTTTGCTCTCACTGAGGCTTTTCGCACTGCTAATTTTGTCGCAGGCAACGACGACTGCGTTGTGCATCCTTGTGCTCATTGGTATATAGCTATTTCCACCTGAATTGTATACAGCTCTGACCAGAATCTAGTCACGACTGCGAATCATCAAAGCATCACCCTCAGCAAGGTAAGTCAGCTGATACCTCCCCAAGCCCAATTTGCCGTGGCTAATGACTTTACCAGATCATAATAGCATCCCGAGTGCTCACTCTCCTTGCGATGTTTATCACCAAACTCTCGATTCTCCTCCTCTACGGCCGAATTTTCGGCTCTCGCAAATTCAACAAAGTCTTGCTCTCAGTTGGAGCTTTCGTGGCCGCTTTCACTACCGCGGCGGCACTGGTCAATATCTTCCAGTGCAGCCCCGTAGAAGCAGCCTGGAACCCATCCATCCCACACAAATGTGTCAATCTTCAAGCAATGTTGAAAGTCATTAGTGTGGAGGATGTACTTACCGATGTATTGATTCTTTGTCTACCACTGCCGATGGTATGGCAATTGAAGATGAGTACGAAGCTGAAGTGGCAAATTACAGGCATGTTTTTGGTCGGTGGCTTGTATGTGCATCCATAAGATTCTTGGTGAGGCTTTTGCTGACTGAGAAAGGGTTTGCGTGGGTGGAATTGTGAGGACGATCGTCTCGACCGGAATGTGGGCCTCTAGTAAGTCTAATGATTCTTTTCCCTCTGAACAGCTCTAGAAGTCTTAAGGAAGCCCCTGAGAACCCCTTTGAAAGGGGATCATAGACCTTGCTGAATCACAATCTCATTCTGGAGAAAACAAACTGACTCAACAATTCTCCAGTCGAAGCAAACCTGGCCATCGTCAGTGCATGTTTACCAACTTACAAAGCGCTATTCAGACTCGTCGCTGGGCGCAATCCCGCAGTCTCAACCCAGGCAGATACGAGGACGGATCCATATTCTCGCTCCACTCTTGGCTCGCACAACGCTCGAAAATTCGTCAAAATGCCCGACGATATCAGCTTGGAGGACCTTCCAGCCTCACAGAGGAAAGGCGCAAGGAATGGGGATATGCGTGAGGTCCAAATAAGCAGATTCGACAAATGATATATGTTTCTAAGACAGTTCTATTCTTGGTCTCAGTTTCTTCACTCCTTCCATAATCCGAGGGGAATGGATTGTCCAGTATCAAAGAGGTCTTGCGGCTCAGCACGTGGCCAGAGCCTTCCACTCGGTCCAAATCACGAGACTCGAATGGGAAAGTAAACAACCGTTTGCTTCGAGGGTGTCCGGGCGCAGAACAGCCAATAAATGAAAGAGTCGTATCCTAGACCCCGCTTCATGCGATGCTTGGTGCACGGTTCAGTCTTTGGTAGAGGAGTACTCTTCGTGTCGTACGGCAAACTGAGCAGATCGATAGACCATGAGGTCCACCTTCTTCAGATCTCGGTCCAGCAAGACCTTCTCACGGCAGACTGTCTTGCTACTTCCCTCCGAATACTCGAAATATCAATTGCAGTCAAAATGCGAGCGATCACGAGCACAGCGTCATGCTGGTTTGAATTCGCCCGCGCCTCTTGACCGACGAAAATGCGGGGGTACACCAGCGAAGGTTCCTCGAGCTTCATCATTGAGATTGCGAATTTGAGATGGTTGAGAAGGAATTGTTCGAGGAAAAAAGATGATCGTCATCTCCAATTGATTCTTGCGCCAGTATCTTCAGTGTCAAGTGCCAACGAGCACGTCAAGATAGGCTTCTTACTCTTAGCACGACAAAGTCAAAGCTTCACCTCGTATATCTCTAGAGGCTCAACCAGAAGGCACAGGATTATTAGTGCAACGCTATAAATTTATCCCGGGCAATACGTGATCCTGAAGCAATCTAAATATTCTCTCCTTTCCGGGTTCTCTGGCCATTCGGAACGCGACGCGGGTGGTTGTGCCCCGCATTACAGCCCCCAATACCACCACGCCCGCTGGCTTGCCGTCCAGCTCATCTCCAAATGATTCTTCTCTGTTTCAAGGTCACCGCACACCGCAACGGATACTGCCATCCAAACACTAGTCTTCAAGCGGAAAAAATATCCAACCCCAAAGGAGTAATTCGAATTTCGTGCCAATCAGAGACGTTCCAGTAGAAGCGGCCCGCCCCAGAGAACTTATTTTAAGCTTAGGGGGCAAATGCGCTAATTGCTGACCACCCGTCTGCTAGCCCTGCTGCCCTATCAGACCCTGAGGGTAGCGAAATTAGCGGGTAGGGGCCCCTGTTATCTCCAGCTCAATGGAACGGCCTTGTGAGCCCCCATGCAGCCTCCATATGCAGTGAGGCAACGTCAGCCAGGGTGACAAATGTGTAATCATAACGCCCTTATTATTCTCGTCATGCCTTCTTTCCTTCTTATTTCTTTCGCGAAGTTGTTGCTCCGAATATTTGACCCGGTTTGACATTTCCTTACGGTCTTGGAATCATGAATAGCTACGATCTTCCCCAAAAGGCGGCAGCCGTCGAAAGTACCTCCGTTGCTCCATCATCACGCCACAAAGATTCAAACCCAGTTGCTGAAAGTGGTCCGGCTAAGAAGCAAAGTTTATGGAAATGGGGAAAAGAGACAGTAGAAGAGCACAAGGCAAAACAGATCGCTAAACAGTTCAACGGCAAGCGTGGGTATAATGGCCATTGGTTTCACAGACCAGTCAAGCACGAAGGCGACGAGACATTCGACAATGCTGCTATCTTGGAAGCGGATGAAAAAGGAAGATATATCTATCGGAATCAGCTGGGCCAGGAATACCACAAGTACAATGATGTGGCGACTTATTTGAGTCCAACGAATTTTGTGCCAAAACGACTCTTGGTTCAGGGTACCGAATATGTTTGTGAGAATCAATTAAAAACTGGAGATTGGAGACGGGCAAAAATCAAGGGATCCGTACCACTGGTGTTGAAGATAGCAGAATGGGCCTTAAAACCGTCAAATCGGGACGAAACTGGCCATGTATCATTCTTCGGACGAATTCAAAGCATAATCCAGATTCTAATCGTCGGTCTACCCCTCCAAATTCTACTCGTTTTACCTACAACCTCATCCTGGGACGACGATACTGTCGAAGACGGCTACACAGATTGGCCAGGCTACCACTGGAAATGGCCCAAATACGCCATCAATCCCCTCGACATGCGACCCCTCCCCGGCCCCCAAACCATCGCTAAAAAGTCCCAACCATCATACAAACGACGAATGCTCCGACCCCGCCAGCTCATCGTCTTGAAAGACAACGAATGGGTGCTTGATCCCAATCCAGATAAAAGTCTCTCCTACCTCTTCATCAGCTACGCCAACATGCATTTCCACACCGACTCGGAAACCGACTCCAGCGGCCGCGATCTAATATCTCAAATGGCAGCTTTCGCCACACTACAAGCGGGCAAAACAGCATATTGGCTCGATTACCGCTGTCGTGCGCCCAAAACAGAGCCGCGCTTGCTCGACTCGGACGTCTATCGCATGTGCGACGTAATCCGCGGTTCCTCTCGCGTGGTAGTGATGCTCAAAGCCGACACCGTGGACCTAAAACAAGGCTGGGGATCCCGAATGTGGACATTACCAGAAGCACTGCTCGCTCCTGGCCACGATGTGTATTTCTGCACTCCCAGTCGCAATCCAGATAGCTTCGATATTACCTCAATGAACAAAGTCGAGCTCTCCGGCTCCGTATGGACAGACACCCCCTCAGAAGAAGAAGACAGTCCCGCCCGCCTCCTCGCCGAACACTTCGTCGGTTCCCTAACGCTTTCCCGGTTGGAAATCCTCTCAAACGCCATAGCAGCCCTGGGAGAACGCAGTTATCAAAACTACGAATCACACACCAAAGCCGACGTCGCCTATGCTCTCATGGGCCTTCTACACTACCGCATCGAAAAGTCAGAAACAGACACAGCATTCCAATCCCTAGCCCGCTTATCGCTTTCCAACGACAACGACAACCTCATCGAACGCATGGTCTGTCTCTTCCCCGACCCGCATTTCTCCGGTCCATCGTTCATGAAACTCGCGCACCCGGATCTCTTCCAGACGCATTTGTGGGATATAGAGCCCCTGTGTCAGGTTGTGGGCGTGGGGGATGAGGATAATACTGTGTTGTTGGATAATTGTCGCGCGATGCATATTAGGTGGAAGAATTTTCCCAGGATGAATGTTAGGAGGCATTATGGGCTGAAGAAGTTGTTGGCGGAGTTGTTTGTTAGGAGTGGGGCGTGGTGGTTCCTTTTTGGTATCAATTTGACGATAACCTATGCACCGTTTTTCACTTTCTCGGATGGGATATCTGGGCATTCGCTATTGCTGGCTTTGGAATTGCTAGTTGGTGGATTCTTTGCTGTGGGCTTACTGCTGAGTTTCTGTGGACCGTATTCAGTGCGCAGACTTTATGGCGGACAGGTACTGCAAAGCACACCCAACCTCATCGGTTTCGAAGGCGTAATGCCTATTGCCAAGCTAGAGAAGATTGTATTCGGAAACAACAACGGCCGTCTATCCTACGAACCATCCAGCACGCCTTTCGCATACCACTACCGGGACCCCAAAGAACGCGTCGGCATGGAACCGTCCTGGATCGCGTCCCACAATCCCGCCGACATCAAAGAAATGGAAGCCCAACTCCCAAAAGGTCATCACCTATTTACATTAGTAGATACGGGTAGTTTGAGCGTGAGCGTGTTTAGTGCGGAGAGACCGCCTACTGTGGCGTTGATTTGTGGACGGGAGGGCGGCATGTTGAGGGCGGTGTTGTGTAGTTGGCGGTTTGTGAATGATTGTTTGTATAAGGAGACTGTGATTAGGATGCCGAGTAATATTTATGATGCTGCGAGCGCGAAGGGGTGGGTGAAGATTTCGTTAGGGGGTGGTGCGGTTTTGTGAGGGGATAGAATGCGTGGTCTGAACACCGTAACGCTAATGTTTGGATTTGAGGTATATACCGAAATGAAAACGCCGGTGTGCCTGTCCGCTATCCGTCCCATTTGTGATTTACCCCTATGATTGTGGGATGTTTATATATGTACAATCGAAAAACTATCTGTGGTTTTATACTTCCACCGATGTGTGTAGGTCAAGACTCGAGGATCGTAGACAAATCCGCGCCATACTCCTCAGCCTGCTCCTCACTGACCCATCCCTTCTCCAGGCAATAACACAACACATCCGTCGCCGTTAAAAACGCACCATTCTCCAGCTTCGTCCTCGAATCCAGGAGGTTGCTCAACTCCTTTGCTTCTTCATTGAACGACTTCAGCGGCTTGGACCCGGCGCCGTCAGCCTTTTTAAATACTTTCTTAAGATAGCCGAGCATGTAGCCGATCCAGATAACATTTGTGTAGGGGATAAATTCAGCCCATGTTTTCTTCGGATTCCGCGATTGGGGATTTGCGTGCCAGGCTTTTGTTTTGGAGATGCGCTCGTTGGTCATGAGATTTGTGCGCATTCGGCGATAGGCGTTGAATTGTGGGTGGCCCTCTGAGCCTTGGAATACCACAGGTTCCTCTTCCAGGTCGAGGAATATCCTGTCGCCATTTTGCAGCGTAGCCCGAGAGAGTCCGTAGTCAATCAATGTGATCTTGATTCCAGCAAAGCCAAGTTTCAGCATCGAGTCGCTAGAAGCCGAACGCACGAGAGGTTGGGTAGAGACCGAAACGCATATGTTATTTTCGTGCAGATCGCGATGCTATGAAGATGTTAGACATCGAATCATGAGTAGGCAAGGGAGCATTTACCTCGAATTCGTTGGCCATCTCACCTTTCGCAAGAGCCAATACGGTCCCGAGGAAGATGTCCCAAACTTGATCAATGCTATTCACGACAAAATCTTCCAACACGCAGCCAGCATCTCCTAACTCGATCGCCAAGAACTCTGACTTTTCCGTATATGCTTTCGGATGTGGAAACTGCGATCGTCTTCCCCTCCGCGATGCCTCCCGCTCTTCATATGCATCGATGAAAGGTTGAATCGATCGACCCCGGATTATGTGAGCGTCTTTGAAGCGCACAAATCCTGGAAGTTCGGTAAGAGCATTCATGATTCTGACCTCAGATACGATATTCTCGACCCTGATAGCTGTGCCACTCTTGCTAGCGGCAGGATCATCCGGGGATTCGATCCGCATCACTTTGATGATCGAAGTCTCGCCGGAAGGAATGGTAATCCGGTACACTTCAGCGTAGGATGCCTCTGCAATCTTGACCACGGTGCATTCTTCAGGCAAAAGATCCGCCCAAGAATGGCTTGTAAGAATACGACCAGTGTCAGCACCGTAGGAACTGATGAGTGACAGCAGGTGTTCCGGCTGGTTCTCCGAAAGTGAGTCTCGCAGCTGTTGTTGTAATAATATCCCATCTTCTGAATTATCAGACTCTGCCGAGCTGTTAGCAAGGGAAAGAATGTATCATTGAAATCAAGTTACCTTCTTCACTCTCGCTATCACTCAGATCCTCAGAGCCTTCTGCAAGATTAGCAGGCGGACTTATGGATGGGACACAGAGTTGTTTACTCTCGTCATCATCGTCGCCGTCGCTTCCCAGGGCGTCAGTTTCTGCTCCATTAACACGGCCGAGATTAACATTGTTGAACGCTGAGGTGATATCTGCGAGAGCATCTCGTGTTGGAGAGGTGGGTGAAGTAGTCGAGCCTTTGCGAGTATTTGTGCCAAATATCACCGTAGCGGCCGCAGAGGTATGCTTCTTCCTCGCGCCGTAGGTTCTTGGTCGTCCCATGCAGGGGGTGAGCCCACTTTCGGAGGTGGAACGAGAGACTTCAAAACTGACTGTGAGTCAGTATGTATTTTTTTCGAAACTCCGAAACTACTGTGCTTCAAACTGGAGTTTTGCTGCCTTAGAAAACCAAACAGAAAGAATGCAAATGAATTTGGATAGCTCCGGGAGTCCCAAAACACAACTAGGGGTTGGTATCCAACGATATAATTTCAAGGCTTCATTCTCAATATAGTTCGAACATCTCAGGAAGCTCTTGTTTTGAGCCGCCATCCAATCTCCCAAATTATCCTAAGACTGGGGTGTTGAAAGATCTTTCCTCCGCAACCTGACTTCAAGGGTCACGTGGGCCTTGAATCTCCGCCTTCGATCTATTGACTTGGAAGAACGCGTTATTAGAGACTTTACAGCCTCAGATGCTCTTGATCTGCATTCTATCCGTTCATAGGTCTCTCGATGGGCATAGATCGG
>Ga0247778_1001086_pt1 | contig 15116 bp, 14 predicted proteins | sample UWRJL049202B5_FD_179939 | JGI IMG/M metagenome (GOLD analysis project Ga0247778, IMG submission 179939) | Plant litter microbial communities from Arlington Agricultural Research Station in Wisconsin, United States - UWRJ-L049-202B-5 | ecosystem: Environmental > Terrestrial > Plant litter >... | reverse complement strand
CCGGAAGTGAGCCTGGTAGCCATCCTGGATGCGGACAAAGAGGGTTTTCTGCGAAGCCAACAGGCACTTATCCAGACTATCGGTCGTGCCGCGCGCCACGTGGAAGGGCATGTCATCATGTATGCCGACCGCATTACCGACAGTATGAAATTCGCCATGGACGAAACCATCCGCCGCCGCAAGATACAGGAGGCGTACAACACCGAGCATAACATTACGCCGACCGGCATCAACCGCGCCGTGGAAGACCGTATGCGCGGTGAAGACACCATGGGCGATGAAGCTAAACGTGCCAAGCTGGACCTCAAGAAGATTCCAAAGGATGAATACGGTAGCTTGCTGAAAGACCTGGAGGCGCAGATGCAGCTGGCCAGCGCCAATCTGCAGTTTGAGCAGGCCGCTGAGCTGCGCGATCTGATCAAACAGATAAAAGACCAAAAATAGGTCAATTTTACAGCTTTTCGTTTGCACCTCGTGCCGGTACAATAGATCGTAGTACTTGAGCAGGGGACAACGATTTGGAGAATAGCGCACAGACTATCGCAACGTTTACGGGAGCTTTGATTCGCCGTGAGCACGCTTTGGGCCAGAAAATCGTCCAGCTGCTGTTCCGTGAAAACGACCAGAACTGGCTCTGCGTATCAAGCAATCTCATCCATGCCAAACTTATCGTGGGGCAGCAATACCACATAGAGGGCGAATTCAAACAATTCGGCGACAGGCAATACATCCATGAGCCGGTTATTACGAATGCTAAGCGACAGCAGAAGCTGCCCGTAAAACGCATGAGTGTCGTGGGTGGCATCGTGGCAGGCGTGCTGACCGTAGGTGGTGTTGCGTTTGCGGCAACCCATAATAGTACGGTAGAACAGCCGCCATCCCACACCGCATCTCATGTTATCACTGAGCAGCCTGTTACTACTGCCGCGGATACGACACAACAAGCAGCGCCAGCCGCAGATGTTCCTGCACCTGCAGACAACACGCCTACTCCTGTCAAAGTGGTAGCTAAATCGAACAATACCGTAGTGGCTCCGGCTCCAGCCGCCCCTGTCGTTCCTGCGGCTGACCCGGTTGTTACGTCGGCCGTGCCCGATCCAAGTCCGACTGCTCCAGCAGATCCTGGCGCTAGCCCGGTAGACCCCGGTACTGGTGGAGATACCGGAACGCCTTCCACTCCGCCTGTCGAAACGCCCACACCCGACCCGACTACAACCGGATCGTAACTACATGGTCTGGTTGGGATGCGATACATTGGTAGTCTCAAAATGTGCGTAGAGTAGGGCTTAAATTGTTGCGTTACTTCTTGTATACTTATAGAAATGGCGAAACTAACACGGGAAGATGTATTAAAGCTGGCGCTACTGGCGCGCATAAGCTTGACTGACGACGAAGTCACTGAATTCAGCGAGGAGCTGAGTGCTATATTGCAGTACGTAGAACAATTGTCGGGCGTAGATGTCGCCGCGCTGCAGCCGACCAACCAGGTGACCGGGCTTACGAACGTTATGCGGCCGGATACGGTCGTAGATTACGGTTATGCTCCGCTCGACCTACTGCAGAACGTACCAAAAACACAGGAAAACCTCCTAAAAGTAAAAAGGATGATAGGGTAACGATGGCTACATGGGAACCGATTGCTGACATAGCTGCAAAAGTACAATCAGGCACAGTACATGCTGCCGATCTGGTGGAACAGTCGCTGCAGGCGATTACCGAAAACGAATCATTCAAGGCGATCATTGCCGCCACCGAGGATCGGGCCCGCGAACGTGCGCGCCAGATTGATGCACAAGTTGCCAAAGGCGAGCCGGTGGGACGGTTGGCGGGCGTGCCGTTCATAGCCAAGGATAACTTCCTGGTGTTCGGTGCAGACACTACCGCTGCCAGCAATATCCTGAAAGGTTTCAACGCGCCGTATCAGTCGAGTGTGATCAACAAACTTGAGGCCGAAGGTGCCATCTGCGTGGCTAAAGCGAATCTGGATGCATTCGCCCACGGCGCTTCCACTGAAAACTCTGACTTTTTCACCACGCTCAACCCCCATGACAAAACCAGGGTTCCTGGTGGTTCATCTGGCGGCTCGGCTGCCAGCGTGGTGCTTGAACTGGCTCCGTTCGCGCTCGGTACGGACACCGGTGGTTCTACCCGCCAGCCCGCCAGCTACGTGGGTGCCGTCGGCTACAAGCCTACCTATGGACTCATGTCCCGTTCCGGTATCGTTGCAATGGCTAGCAGTCTGGATACTGTGGGCACATTCGCTCGGAACGTGGAAGATGCGAGCACAGTGATCGATGTGATGGCAGGTAGAGATGGCCTGGATAGTACCACTATCGAGCGTGATGCCGAGGGGTACACAGGGCTGAATGGCGACCTTACCGGCAAGAAAATCGGCGTCATCAAAGAATATATGGGTGATGGCTTGGCGGACGACGTCCGCGAACAGATTGAAAAAGCCATAGCGGCGCTGAAGGCGGCAGGCGCAGAAGTGACCGAAGTGAGCATACCATCGTTGCCGCTTGCACTGGCAGTGTACTACATACTGTGTCCGGCCGAAGTCAGCAGCAACCTGAGCCGGTTCGATGGTCAGCGGTACGGTTACAGCTATCCTGATGCAGCAGGTCTGTCTGAAAGCTACACCAAAAGCCGCGAAATAGGCTTCGGTAAAGAAGCTAAGCGCCGTATCATGATCGGTACCTACGTGCTCAGCAGCGGCTACTACGACGCCTATTACAAAAAGGCACAGACCGTACGGACAAAACTTATCAACGAGGCGAACGAAGCATTCGGTTCGGTCGATTTTTTGGTTGGTCCGGTCGCCCCGACCACCGCATTCAAAATCGGTGAGAATGCCAATGATCCGTTGGCTATGTATCTGGTAGACATCATGACGGTGGCTATCAACCTCATCGGCGTTCCCGCTATCAGCATCCCTTGTGGCAAGAACCCCGATGGTATGCCGGTCGGATTACAGCTGCTAGCACCGCAGCGCAAAGACCGGGCACTGCTGGAACTTGCCAAAGCCGCAGAAGGAGTGCTGGCATGAACGCACTCTATCTGGCGATAGTTGCTGGCGGCATCCTATTGCTGCTGGTCATGAGCACCGGCTTTTTGCTGCGCCGCAAACCGAAAGCATTGGATCAGGCATACTACAACGAGCGTTGGCAGGCGCTGCAAAAGCTTTGCAAAGACAAGTCTACCTGGCCGTTGGCGGTCATAGATGCTGATAAGCTGCTCGATGATGCGCTCAAACGCAAACATTACAAAGGCAAGACCATGGGTGAACGCCTGGTGGCTGCCCAGCGCGATATCAGCGATAATGATGCGGTCTGGTTCGGCCACAAACTGCGCAACCGCCTGGTGCACGAAAGCAATGTCAAGCTCAGCGAGCGCGACGTGAAAGATGCCCTGGTGGGTATACGTGCCGTACTTAAAGACCTGGGAGCGCTCTAGATGATCAGCGAAGAAACACGCAAGCAATACACAGTTACCATCGGCATAGAGTGTCATGTGCAGTTCAAGACCCGTACCAAACTCTTCAGCGGGGCTGATAACGATGCCCGTGAAGCTGCCCCGAACACCCTGGTGAATCATATTGACTTCGGTCTGCCAGGTGCGCTGCCCGTATTGAACGAAGAAGCGGTGCGCCTTGCCGCCCGGGCTGCATTTGCCCTGAACAGCACACCGCAGAAGTTCAGTAAGTTCGACCGCAAGCATTATTTTTACCCCGATCTACCCATGGGCTATCAGATCACCCAGTTCGATGAGCCAATCGTCATAGGTGGCTCGATCGACATAGAAGTAAACGGCGAAAAGAAAACCATCGGCATCACCCGCGCCCACATGGAGGCCGATGCCGGCAAAAGCACGCACCCGGCCGGTACCGATTACAGCCTGGTAGATCTCAACCGTGCTGGCACCCCCTTGCTCGAGATCGTCAGTGAGCCTGACATGCATTCGGCTGCCGAGGCAAAAGCCTACGCCCGCGAACTATGGCTGCGTATGAAGTACGCCGATGTATCCGAGGCTAATCTGTATTACGGCAACATGCGGTTCGATGTGAACGTCAGCGTCAGCAAAACAGATGAGCTCGGTACCCGCACCGAAAGCAAGAACCTCAACAGCTTCCGCAGTATCGAAAAGGCAGTAGAGTACGAAGTCAATCGTCAGATAGAACAGTTGGAAGCCGGAGAGCCTATCGTGCAGGAAACCCGGGGCTGGGACGATGCCAAGCAGCAGACGTTCTCTCAGCGCACCAAAGAAGATGCCCACGATTACCGCTATATGCCCGATCCGGATCTGCCGCCCATTATGCTCACGGATGAATACATCGCCGCGGTCAAGGCAGGCATGCCCTCCTTGCCGGATGATTACCGCAAGATATTGGCCGAAATGGGCCTCGACCCCAAGACGATCAGCGATATCGTAGTCGTACCTGATACTGCTATGACGGTAAAACGCGTCTACGAGGCCATACTACGGCTTGGGAGCACGCCTGACGGCGCGGCGTCACACGCCAAACGCGTGGCTTTCTGGCTGCTGCAGCCGCAGTCAGATGATGACGCTGCAGCTGATGGAACAGGGGTACAGGTAACAGATGACCAGCTTATCGCGTTGTCCCAGATGGTCGCCGATAACAAGCTCAGTTCCACGGCCGCCAAAGAGGTGCTCGCAGAGATGCTGCGCACCGGCAACGATCCACAGGTCATAGCCGAAGCCAAGAATCTCATCCAGGAATCCAACGAAGATGCTATCGCCGAAATCGTCCGGACGGTGCTCGCCGAAAATGCTAAGGCCGCCAGCGATGTTCAGAACGGCGAAATGAAAGCCATCGGCTTTTTGGTGGGCCAGGTCATGAAGCTGTCCCAGGGCAAGGCAAATCCCGGGCTGGCAGCGCAGCTCATCAAAAAGCAGTTGGGGCTATAGATGATCGAACCATGGCCTAAGATCAACGAGACGGTTCACAAGATCGGTTGGAAGGTGATCATCCGTAAATACTTTATGATGCCGGACGGTGAGCCTGCAGAATATACTACGGTCGGTAAGATCGGTGCCCAGAACGGTGCGGTCATCGCCCTTACCGAAGACAATCAGGTGGTCGTGGCGCGGCAATTTCGTCCTGGTCCCGAAAGGGTTTTGGACGAACTTCCCGGTGGTCGCATAGACGAGGGTGAAGACCCGGTTGTCGGAGTGGTGCGGGAATTGCTTGAGGAAACCGGCTACAGTAGTATGGAGCAGCCGATCAGCCTCGGTGCAGTGTGTCGGGACGCGTACATAAACGAAACCAGCAATTATTTTTTGCTTCGTAATTGCAAACAGCTGGAGCAGCCCAAGCCGGATGACCGAGAATTCGTAGAACCGGCACTCATCAGTATCGCCACCCTTATCGCGAATGCGAAAACGGGCAAGATGAGTGACATACCAGCGGTATTATTAGCGTATGACACCCTAAAGGAGATACAGAATGCCTAAAGTAACCAAAGCGGTGATCGCAGCGGCCGGGTTCGGTACCCGTTTCTTGCCGCAGACCAAAGCGCTTCCCAAAGAGATGCTTCCGCTTATAGATAAGCCCATTATCCAATATGTGGTCGAGGAACTGGTCGAGGCAGGCATCAAAGACATCATCATAGTAGGTAGTAGCAACAAGCGTGCCATCGAAGATCACTTCGACTTGCCCAACGAAGACCTGTTGAACAATTTGCGTGCGGGCGGCCCCAAAAAGCAACCATACATCGATCAGATCGAGGCGGTCGCTAATCTGGCTAACTTCATCTATCTGCGCCAGAAAGGCCCATATGGCAATGCCACCCCGGTCATGAATGCCGCACATCTCATCGGTGACGAGCCGTTCATCTATACTTTTGCCGATGACTTTTTCGTGGCCTCCCCAGGTCGGACCAGTCAGCTGATCGCCCTGCATGAACAGACCGGCGGCAGCGTATTTGCCTGTAAGACTGCGCTGAGCGATGCCGAATATGACCGGTACGGTTTTGTCGCGGGCCAGGAGCTGGAAAATGGTACGTGGGCGGTGAAGCAGATCATCGAAAAACCGGGTAAGGATACTGCGCCGTCCGATCTGGCCAGTGTGAGCGGCTACCTGCTCGATTCGTCCATTTTCCCGTATCTGGAACGTGCCAGTGCCGATACCGGTGACGGGGAGTTTATGATTCAGCCTGTTATGCAGTCGATGATAGATGACGGCCATGCCTTCTACGCACAGACCATCGGTGGCAGCTATTATGACACGGGTGATAAGCTGGAATATATCAAGACAGTGATTGATTTCGGCCTGCGGCACGAAGAGCTGGGTACCGAACTTGCAGAGTACCTCCGCGGTCGTATGAATGGCTAGTGTTAGAATCTTGACTGCTTCGTTTGGCACCTCCTATGCTATATTGAATAGTATGAATACTACATTTGACATCCTGGTTATCGTGCTGAGCTGTCTATTGGCACTGTTTCTTATCATTTCTATCATCAGTGCGGTCCTGGTCATGAAGCTTATCAAGAGTTTGCGCCAGATCGTAGAAAAGGGTGAACACCTGGTGGATAGCGCCGAGGCCTTAGGGGAGACGTTCAAACGCAATGCCGGTGCTGTCAGTATATTGCGGCTGGTTATGAAAGTCGTGAGTACCATTAATAAATCTAAAAAGGAGTAGCGGCATGTTGAAATCCCGGAAGCGTGATAATCAGGATCTGGCCAAAAAATTTGCAATCGGGGCGGCAGTAACGGCGCTGGTAGGTTATGTGGTAGGTCTGCTAACTGCGCCGAAAAGCGGTAAGGAAACCCGTGAAGCCATCAAGGAAAAAACCTACGAGACATATGGTGCTGCCGAAAAGGAGCTCAAAAAACTCCACACCGAACTGGTAGATCTGATCGACGAAGCGACCGATCGTGTGCAAGAATTCCGGAATCGCAAAGATGTGAAAGGTGCGCTCGACCGCGGCCACGAAGCCAAGCAGAAAGCCCGCGAAGTCCTGAGTACGCTGCACGACGGCGAAGCCAACGACAAAGACCTGAAAAAGGCTATCAGCGATGCTACCAATGCCATCGAACATCTGCGCGATTTTTTGCGTAAATAATAAGAATATCCGTGTATACGAAAGTTCCGGTGCGAAATGCCGGAACTTTTTAGTGGGAGCACGCGGGCATCATGCGGTCGTAAATGATATGTTGCAGGTATCACCGTCCGGTGAGATGTGAGCTATCTCGCCGTGCTGGGTTATCCCGGTATTACCTGCGGCCAGTGCGTACCCTGCCGGTATGTGTATATACAACATCGTAGGGCTGCGCCGATTAGCAGCCAGGGCGACATGTAATGTGTTGTCGTGCCATATCACTGCTTGTATGTCTCCGGCCGGCCCTAACAGATGGCCTTTGGTAGCGATCACCTGCGGATGATCAGCGGCGGCACATATGCTGTAGAGACAGGCGTTGTGTGATGCGAGCTGGCCGGCATCATAAGTAGACACCAGGCCTATATACGTCTCTTTTAGTAAATCATATATGTGATATGCTCCGGCCGGCAGCTGCAGATCTGCAGGCGTGCAGTGCGCGTTCACGGGCTTGTCGGCCCAATTGAAGCGGGCTGCGACATGCCAGTGGCCGTCGCCGCGAGTTACAGCGGCACAGATGTAGTCCGGTTTGCCCGGCCCGGTTACTAAGGGGCGTGCGTTTATATCGGCTACCGGCAGCAGCCGGTCCAGCAGGGTGAAACCTTCCGGCTCCACCTGTGCCAACCGGTCGGAATCATATAACGCCCCGCCGCCGAGGGCGATAAGTGCGGTCAGGGCTAATGTCTGCGGCCAATCCAAGCTGATGTCGTGCTGGCGGACGCGAACATAGTCGGCATCATTGACCCATAGGTTCTTGTGCATCCACTGATGGCCGAGCAACGACAGTAATGGATCGCGGCTTTGTGGCCGGGTAACGTCAGGCGGCCGGACTGCGCCGGGCAGGTCCATCTCCCAGCTGAGGTCAGGCCCGACACGCATGGTATCCACCAGACCTACCGAGCACAGTAATGGCGCTCCACAGCCCAGTACCAGACGGTTCTCACCTGCGATACCGCGCAGCAATGTCATGCCACGCCGGTAGGCCTGCACGCTTGTGCAGTTCTGGTCGTAGCGCACAGCCCGGATAGCGCCGGCATACAGAAAATCAGTCTTAATGTAATCATAGCCCCATTCCTCGCAGAACGTAGTCAGGGTCTGCGCAAGCCAGGCATATGCCTCGGGGTGGGTGATGTCCAACCCGTAGTTCGGTGCCGGCCAGTATGGGTCACCGTAGCGGTTAACGTTGATGTGCCGGCCGGTAGCGTCACGCAAAAACCAGTCCGGATGTTGAGCGAACACATCTGACGAAGCGCTGGCCATGAACGGTGACAGCCATATGCCTGGCTTGCGGCCAGTAGAGCGGATGGCGTCCGCGACTGCTCGCATGCCGCCAGGGAAGCGCTCATTCGTGGTCGTCCAGTCGCCAAAATGTGTTTGATAGCCGTCATCGATCTGCACGTACTCCAGCGGTAGGTCTTTCTGCTGGATTACGCGGGCGTTCTCTATGATATCCGCCTCGCTCACTTTGGCGAAATATGCGAACCAATGGCTCCAGCCCGTGGGCGTATGGTGGGGAATACGGGCGTGCATCAGGCTGCCGACCTCGGCCCCGTACGCTTCGAGCAGTGCTTGTTCGCCCGTGCCTTCCATAATCAACAACGGCTCACTGGTGATGCTGTCACCGGGAGTCAGCCCTATCCCTTCCAGATAATTAGATGCGGTCAGCCGATGGCCGTGGGAACTGCTCTGGACGGTCACTATCCCCAGATAATCAGTAGCAGTGCCGAAGCCTGCCAGCAGCGGTGGAGCGGCGTCGGACTGTAACACTGTCATCCATGGCAAATGCCGCTGGTTTGCCGGTGTAGCTGACAACAGTGGCATGTACAGGGGTGGCTGTACCCAGGGATCCTGGTCGTCGAAGGCACTGCGCAGCGCTACCGGGCTGGACATCTGCCAGCCGGTCTGCCGCACCAACAGCTCGCTGGTAGGGATGGTGCGATAGCCGTCCGGACATACCAGTACGTCCAGCCGCTCAATGGCCAACGGTGTCGGTGTGGTGTTGTGGACGGTGCAGCGGATGTGCACCGTACCGTTAGTGTATGTCGCCCGGAGCTCGATGCGGGGTATCACTGCATCGCCACCAGCCGTAATGGTTATAGCATCGGCCTCCTGTCTGGTGGTCCGTTCTAGGGCAGCCATCGGGAAGATCTGGCCGTTCGATAGCTGCACACTCGCCGAACAGCCCTGTAACAGGGGCGTGCCATGTGTGTCCGTAATGGTCAGGAGATCATTGTCGGTATGCAACCGGGCCGGGCCGCTCCTAGCGGTCATTGCCTACGCTTTCATCCGGCTGCAATACTACCTGCAGCATTGTCGGATCGCGATGTTCCAGGTGGTCAAACATTTCCTGTGCTCTGTTGAACGGTACGACATGTGTCACCAGGTGTTCTTTCAAGGAAGCGCCATGCTCTTGCAGGAAGCTGATAGTCTCTTCAGACAACCGGCGTCGGTTCCACTGTGCCTGCTGGGCACGGGGCATAACGCCGATCTGGGCGCATACATGGCGCAGGCAATTGTGGTGGAACTCGCGGCCGAGGAATACGTTGTTGGCGCCCTGCTGATAGAAGCCTAGGTCTACCACAGTGCCTTGTTCGCGCAGGCAGCGGAAAGCCTCGCTCAGTAAGTAATCCGATCCGGTGCATTGGAAGGCGATATCGGCACCGGTGTCGCGGGCCTCGTCGCGGTGCCAGCGGTCTTTCAGCTCGATCGCCATGTTGGGGTTGGCCTTATGCGGTGTAAGGCCCAGCTTCTCGGCGATCGCTAGCCGCTCAGCAATGCTGTCCACGATCACCACGTCGGCTGCACCTGCCCACTTGGCGAATACGCCGCATAACAGTCCGATCATGCCAGCACCGAACACGGCTACTCGCTGGCCGTCAAGGCTGCCCTTCAATGTGCTAACTGGTTTGCGGTTTACCTCATCGGCTGCATACAGGACGCCGTTCATGCTGATAGGACCCATTTTTGCCACCCATATACCCAGTAGCGGATCAAACCCCTTCGGTAAGGGCACTATAGCATCGTCGGCACCGGCTATATAGCCGCTCTGGTGGTGGTACAGTCCGGCCACATGGGTGCCGACTGGGAAGTGGGGATTGCGTGAGGCGGTAACCTCACCCGATTCCATGTAGCCTTCGTATTTGGGGAAAATGTCCTCCAGTGCGGGCTCCAGATCGCCCCGGAACAGACGGCGTATAGGGTCGATGCCGGCGCTGGCCTTAGGGTTGGTGCCCATGTAGAACGTCAGCTCGGTGCCGGCCGATATGCCGCTATAGAGCGTTTTGATAAAATATTCGCCCTCTTCGAGCGGCCGCGTCGGTTCGGTGTGCAGGGTGATCACGCCTACTTTCTCCATGGCGACGCGGGTGATCGTTTCGGGTAGTGAGGTGGGTGCAGGGTTGGACATCAGGACTCCTTTCCAGGATTTATGGCGGCGTCCTGAATATTGCAACACAGTGTTTGTGTGGCCAGGGCAGCCTCGTATGAGCAGGGTACTGCGGCCGGGTCATGGTCGCGGACCGCGGCAATGAACGCCCGGTCGGCGAGTATCAATGGATCCTCGCCAGTCGATTCAGTGGTACGTCCATCGGCGGTGTCCACATGCATTTCTTTCAGGCTCAGTGTGATCTTACGGCCATCCGCAAAGAATTCGATGCTGGTGTCTACGAATGAATCCAGCACGCATGTGGCGGTCAGCGAGCCGATGAGCCCACTGTCGAACTGCAATAGCGCAGCGGTGGTCGTGGCGATGTCCATATCCGGATATGCCGGCCGGTCGTGATGTGTCGCCATTGACTGCACCACATGGGCCTCGCCCAACAGGAAGCGGGCCGTATCGACCAGGTGGGTAGCCTGTTCGACGACCTGGCCGCCGCTCTTGGCCTGCACCTGCCACCAGGCTGCCGGCGCCGTGGGCCCGTGATAGGCGAGACGCACCATGCTCGGCGGCGTTTCAGCCAGCATCTTCTGTAGTTTCGGCATGATTTCGAGGCAGCGCCAGTAATATCCCACGTTCACGATGGCCTGTTTATCGGCGATGGACGTGGCGATGGCAGCGGGTCCGGCGACATCGACGCCGACGGGTTTCTCGATATACATCGGCACGCCGTGTTCCGAGTGATTCAGAAAACTCTCCTCCAGCGGTCCATGCGCGAACGGTGGTACGCAGATCCATACTGCTTCGACCTGTTCGGCGGCCAGCAGCTCATCGGCAGAGGTATATCCACGGCCGCCCCACTTCCGGGCGGCCTGTTCGGCACCATCACGGCTGATGTCCACATGACCGACGATAGTAATGTTGTCCATGGCCGCAAGGGCTGCGGCGTGTCGCCCGGCGATATAGCCGGTGCCCACGATTGCTACGTTCATCTCATCTCCTTTTTTCTGACTATACCGCTCACGCCTACATCTGTCTACCGTTTGGACGTAGTAGTTTTATCTGCGGTCCGGATCAACTGTGGTATCGGCATCGTCGAGCATTTCCAGCGTAAGTGCCGCGGTCCAGGAAAATGCAGGCGCACCGGCCGGTGTGCCGTCCAGCGGTGAGAAATATTCATACATACCACCTCGTGTAATCAGGCTCAGCAGGCGGGTCCGCGAGGCCGCCGCCTCTGCTTTCTGGCCATTGGCTTGCAGGCCAAGCATCACCAGCCAGTTTACGTTGATCCACACCGGTCCCTGCCAGTAACAGCGGGGTTTGAAGTACGGCGAATCGAGCGGCGTACTGGGCAGTGGATATGGCGTTCCGAACGTGTTGGGGTCGTGCATATGTCGCAACAACCGCTTCACCCGCACTGCTGGTACGTTACCGGCATAGAGCGGCAAGAAACTGGTGATGGTCGGAAACGGAATCAGTTCACCACTCCGGCAGTCCTTGCTGTAATAATAGCCGGTCTTTTCATTCCAGAGCGGTTCAAGCACGCCCGCGCCACGATCATAGGCCTCGGCAGTACGTCGGGGTAACGGTTCGCCGATAGCTTTGGCAATATCGCCTAGATGCTGTGTGGCACGCACCAGGATGCTGTTCATGCCCACGTCCTGCACCACCAGCTTACTTTTTTTAAACAGGGCTTTGTCGTCGTAGTTGAGTGCCCGCATACGGCGCGCCAGGTCGTAGAGCGCCATCAGTTCCAGGGTAGACATGCGCTGCTCGGCCGGCACTACCGATGTGTCCCGCCGGAAACGGGTCAGGAAGGCGGTCAGGCTGCGGCTTTTATCCACCAGCTGCAACCGGGGCGTCATGGCATAGCGGTGGATCATTTCCATCCAAGCGGGATTGTTGTCGAGGCCGGTCTCCCAGGGGTGGTAAAGTACTACCAGGCCGGTGTTCTCGGGGTCGCGCTCACGGTATAGCCACTCATGGTAGGCGCTGAGCGCCGGATACACTTCGCGGAACCATGTCAGCCGCTCCGCTCTTGGCAGGGATTCGCCGATACGGACCACGGCCTCGGCGATCATGGGCGGCTGCGTGCCGCCGGTACTTCTGACGCCGGGTGGGCACATCGGACTGCGCTGCGACTGCCACATGGACGGTCCGGCGTGATATTCCTTGGCCTGTCCGAAGATGATGTAGGGGATCATGCCGTTTTTCCACTGCCCCGACAGCAGGGAGCGTATCTCGTCCTGTGCCCTGGTGACATCTATATGTCGCAGGCCGATAGCGATAAAGGCGCTGTCCCATAGCCATTGATGCGGATAAAGCTTAGCGGTCGGTCGTGTCCATTTGCCCAGGTCGTTGGTGGCAAGTACGGTGCGGGCCTGTTCGGCAAGTGTGTGCTTGGGCATGGTACGATCCATAATATCACCAAAGCACCGTGCCGTCAGGATGCGGGGAGCTCCTGTGCTCTATGTCCTCACGGCTACGCGGCCCTTGGCGGGTCTGCTACTTGCATTATTCATGAAATGATGTAAAATATACTTCTGTTCTCGACAACAGAGGAGTGTGTAATGAAGCTACACATGGCCGCAACCGATGATGGCTACCAGCTGTGGGGCGCCTTCTTGGATGGAAGGCGCAACGATGGCGATGGAGGTATCGGCATCCACCGCGCATGGTTCATGGTGGCGCGTACCCAAAGTGAGGTGCGCAAGGCGCTGGCTGGGGAAATCGAGCAGACCATCAATCGGTATAGCCGTTGGTATGAGGCGCCGATCATCACGTACCGCCCGGTTATGCCGGGCGAAGTGAGGGTTTGCTACTACCAGGCCGGGGACAGGCTGACACCGGTGGTGCTGCACGAGAAGAGTGCTGACGGTTTCAGTGTCATGCCGGCCCTCATGGACTCCAGGAGCTAAACCTCCGGCACGCGCTTCTCTTCGGAACACTGGGCTCCCGTCCTGCGCTTTTGCGCGCAGGACGGGAGCCCTCTTACATATGTATAATTCACCATAAAACAAAGTCTACGCCAACTGTTGTAGTCTTTGTTTTTTCTATTAAACCATAGCCATAATGCTCTATAATTTATAACTAGAATCGGTAAGAAAAGAGGGTAACGATAGTTCTATGGCGGCGGCACTCAAGCCCAGCGATTATGTGCATCTGCACAATCACACGCAGTTCAGTCTGCTCGACGGATTGACCAAAATCCCCGAGCTTGTTGCATTTGCCAAGGATTCCGGCATGGAAGCGGTCGCCATGACCGACCACGGAACCCTGTCCGGTGCGATTGAATTCTACAAAGAGGGTACTAACAACGGCATCAAGCCGCTCATCGGTATAGAAACCTATGTTGCTGCCCGCAAACACACCGACAAGGACCCAAGCAAGGATAAGAACCGCTATCACCTGATTCTTATCGCCATGAACAACACCGGCTGGCAGAATCTGATGCAGCTGAGCACTACCGCTAACCTGCACGGTGTGTATTACTTCCCGCGTATAGACCACGACCTGCTGGAACAATACAACGAAGGCATCATTGCACTCAGTGCATGTATGGGTGGCGAAGTGGGCAATGCACTCAAAAACAATGACTACGAAGCTGCAAAGGACATCGCTACCTGGTACAAGGGTATTTTTGGCGATAGATACTATCTGGAAATCCAGGATCATGGCCACCCGGACAATCCGCTGCATTCCGTAGAGCAAGGGCAGATCAACGAGCAGGTGCTCAAGCTTGGTACAGAGCTGGATATCCCCGTGGTGGTGACTTGCGATGCTCACTATTTGCAACACAAAGATCAAGATGCTCACGAGATTTTGCTCTGCGTGGGAACCGGCGCGTTCCTGAGTGATGAAAAGCGCATGAGCCTGAAGGACTATCCGTTGCACGTTGAGCCGCCCGAAGAAATCATCAAGCGCTGGGGAGCCGACCACCCGGAGGTCATCACCAACACCAAAGCCATCGCAGATCGCTGTAACGTTACCATCGAGCTCGGAAAGATACTGATTCCAAAGTTTCCGGTGCCAGAGGGTGAGGATGAAAAAAGCTATCTGGACAAGCTGGTGTACCGTGGACTGGCTGAGCGCTATGCCGACATTGAACGCGGCAAGGCCGTGGACCTGACTATCCCGCAGATAAAAGAGGGGTTGCCGAAAGACGTACTGGAGCGTGCCGAATATGAGCTAAGTGTCATCGATGGGATGGGTTTCAACGGTTATATGTTGATCGTGCAAGATTTTATCAACTGGGGCAAAGACCAGGGGATCATCTTTGGGCCGGGTCGCGGCAGCGCGGCCGGGTCTATCATCGCCTACGCGCTCTATATCACCGACCTTGACCCCATCAAGTATGGGTTGCTGTTTGAGCGCTTTTTGAACCCGGACCGTATCAGCATGCCGGATATCGATGTCGATATCCAAGATACTCGGCGCGACGAGGTGATCCAGTATTGTTCTGATAAATACGGCAGCGACCGGGTGAGTAACATCGTGACGTTCGGCCGGATGGCGGCGCGTGCGGCTATCCGTGATGTCGCCCGGGTGATGCAGGTGCCATACAGCGAGGCCGACCGTTTATCCAAGATGGTACCCGCACCCCTGCAGGGACGGCACATTCCGC
>Ga0247778_1001085_pt1 | contig 15159 bp, 9 predicted proteins | sample UWRJL049202B5_FD_179939 | JGI IMG/M metagenome (GOLD analysis project Ga0247778, IMG submission 179939) | Plant litter microbial communities from Arlington Agricultural Research Station in Wisconsin, United States - UWRJ-L049-202B-5 | ecosystem: Environmental > Terrestrial > Plant litter >... | reverse complement strand
CCGTGTACCTGATCGAGAGGGCGGCCCCGCCACGGGTATCACCGTCCAGCTTGGTCAGTACCACACCCGAGAAGTCCAGCCTGTCGTTAAAAGCCTTAGCCGTATTGACGGCATCCTGGCCCGTCATGGAATCCACCACGAAGAGGATCTCCTGCGGCGTCACGGCACTCTTGATGGCCGCAACCTCTTGCATCATCACCTCATCCACCGCCAGGCGGCCGGCCGTATCGATGATCACGACATTCTTGTTCTTGCTTTTTGCCTCTTTGATCGCAGCCTGGACGATCGCCACGGCATCCTTGTTCTCCGGTTCGGCATAGACATCCACCCCGATCTGACCGCCCAGCACCTTCAATTGCTCTATCGCCGCCGGCCGGTAGATATCCGCCGCCACCAACAGGGGAGACAGCCCCTTGCGGGTCTTCAGATAGCTGGCCAGCTTGCCACTAAAGGTCGTTTTACCACTACCCTGAAGGCCGGCAATGAGGATGACGGCAGGATTCCCCTTAGCATTCAGCTCGCTCTCGCTGACGCCCATCAGTTCCACCAACTCGTCCTTTACGATCTTGACCATCAGCTGGCCGGGACTGGCAGCCGTCAGTACCTTCTGTCCCATGGCCTTTTCCCTTACCGTATCGGTGAACTCCTTGGCAATTTTATAGTTGACGTCCGCGTCGATCAGCGCACGGCGGATATCCTTCACCGTTGCAGCAATGTTCAGCTCCGTTATCCGGCCTTCCCCTTTTATCTGCTTAAACGCCGACTCGAGCCGTTCCGACAAACTTTCAAACATAATTTGTAGTATTTAGGGTCTTGAACCCGACTGAAAATAAAAAAGTGAATACAACAAGGTCATATTCACTTAAAAGATGGCAAAAATACGTAAAATATGTGTGTAAAGGTCTAATTCAGTGCTTTTCTGTTTTAATGAGTTCAAACCGCATGCTGACTGCCCCGACTGCCTAGATCCCGAGATAGCTTCTCAGCATCTTGGACCGGGAATTACTCCTCAGCTTGGTGATCGCCTTGTCCTTGATCTGACGCACGCGCTCCCGGGTCAGGTTGAACCTTTCCCCAATGTCTTCCAGGCTCATGGGATGATCCACCCCGATGCCGAAGAAGAAGCAGATAACCTCTTTCTGACGCTCAGTCAGGGTCTTCAGGGACCGGTCGATCTCCTGTTTGAGGCTCTCCTTATGCTCGATATTCTGGTTGGCCATTTCCGCATTGGGGTTCACCAGCACATCGATCAGGGTATTCTCCTCCCCTTCCGATAAAGGAGTGTCCATGCTGACATGGCGGGCAGCAATGCCCAGGGTGGAAGAAACCTCCTCGATGTCCAGTTCCAGGAGCTCGGCCAGCTCCTCGGCTGAGGGTTCACGCTCGAATTCCTGTTCCAGGTGGGAATACGCCTTCTGAATACGATTGGTAAGGCCGACCTTGTTGAGGGGCAGACGGACGATCCGGGACTGCTCGGCCAACGCCTGGAGGATACTTTGACGGATCCACCATACGGCATAAGAAATGAATTTAAAGCCGCGGGTCTCATCGAAACGCTGGGCAGCCTTGATCAGACCCAAATTGCCTTCGTTGATAAGATCCGGCAGGGACAACCCCTGGTTCTGGTACTGTTTGGCCACGGATACCACGAATCTTAAGTTCGCTTTTGTAAGCTTGTCAAGAGCCTTTTGATCTCCCTGCTTGATCCGGACTGCGAGTTTCACTTCTTCTTCGGGACTGATCAACTCGACTTTTCCGATCTCCTGCAGGTATTTCTCCAGACTCTGTGACTCACGATTAGTTATACTCTTCGTGATCTTGAGTTGACGCATACTCATAGGCAGAGGTCTTTTTTAAAGGGTTTTTTTTTAAGGTTAGGTTTAGGTTGAAATTTGGAATTGATTGATTAAAAACGAATAAATAGAGCTTTTCTTATACCTAAGGTCGTCAACTGATTCTGGTAGATGTGAATAGCAATATACCCAATTCCACACACTGCAACAAATATTTTTTTGTAATCTCCTGGTTATCAGATTGATTAGGGCAAAAAAGTACCCAAAAGGGTAACTTTTGCTTAACAATATATGGGTGAAAAAAAATTTTGATGGTTGAAATATTTTTCTATTATTGCACCCACCACCTTAAATCTTCCCGGCTGGGTGGACAGGGGGAGGGGGGTGACCTGGCAATTTATCGGCTGCTTTGAGGCAAAAAGAGGATTTTCAGGGATTTCAGGTAACCAGATTCAATCGATCATTAGATGAGTAAGAAACAACTATTTACGTTAGAGTATCCTGTGAGATGTTCACCTTCAATTTTATATGACTTCCTAAGCACTCCGGCCGGCCTGCAGGAGTGGTTTGCAGATAAAGTAGATGAACGGGACAATGTATTCAGTTTCTCCTGGAACGGCACCACCGACCGGGCGGAAGTGATGGAAAGCGAATTCGAAAAGTTCATCCGCTTCCATTGGTCACATGCGCCAAAAGAAGAATATTTTGAATTCCGTATTGAAAAATCAGAGGTTACAAACCAGACCATTCTCGTCATAAAAGATTTCGCACAAAAAACGGAGATCAAGGACCAGAGCCAGCTCTGGAGCTACCAGGTCAAAGATCTCTTTCACAGATTGGGGAACTAGTTCCTTATTTCTGGTCTCTCGTTTCTCGTTTAGAGCCTCTACCCTTTAACCGGAAACCAGAGACCAGAGATTGACCTGCAAACAACACGGAACAATTCCAGCAATACAGCATGAGCATCGTTCCATTTGTCGAGAGGGCATGGGGCGGCCAGTTTCAGAAAGGGCAGATGGTCGAGGTCCCTCTCCCCGATCAGCGTGTAATTTTCCGCGCTCAGTTCATGCTGCCATTCATCCTCCGACACCGCGACCTGGAACCCCGCGGCGGACAGCATGGATAAACGCTGCCGGATAACGGGCAGGAACATCGCCTGATATTTCCCCTTTAAATGCAGGGTCACATGAAAGGGATGGCCCCACCAGAACATCGTGCGGATGGCAAATACATCCTCCCGCCCGAAGATGCGCGGGTAGTCCAGGATGACGTAGGGCAGGCCCTTGTAATTCTCGCCCCTGGAGATCTTCGGGTCCGTCCCGAAGAGTTCCTGCGGAAAATCGCCATGACCCATCGGTTCTCCGGGATCCTCATGGCCGACGCCGCCCAACGGTACCGACTCCGATGAACGGAGCATCGCAACGGCCGCCCCATCCGCGATCCCCCCGCCGGCCCAACTGCTCCATTCCCGTCTGAATTCCCCGCTGAGCTCCGCCATCAGGGCCACCGCCTTGCCCATGATCGAATTCTTCGTTAAAATCCAGGAAGGGTCGCTGGCCAGCGCCATTTCGGCAGTAGAAAGTTGTATTTTCGCGGCGTCCATTGTTTGGGGCTGTTCGGCATTTGTTAAAAATATAGCCTTCCAGCCCAAACATCCAATGATGGGCCTTCGGCCGGCGGGGCCAGTGGCCCCTTGTAAACATTAAATATAGCATCAATTCACCAACGTAATCGCCCGTGTTCAATCGCCTGATCAAAAAACTGGACCTCCTGATCATCAAAGCCTTTATCGGGCCCTTTATCGCTACGTTCTTCATCACGCTCTTCGTGCTGGTCCTGCAGTTCTTCTGGCTCTATATCGACGATATCGTCGGCAAGGGCGTGGACCTGCTGACCGTGGGCCGTCTCATCATGTATGTGGGCGCCACCCTAGTCCCCCTGGCCCTGCCGCTGGCCGTCCTGCTGTCCTCCATCATGACCTTCGGTAATCTGGGCGAGACTTTCGAACTCATCGCCATCAAATCGGCAGGCATCCCCCTGCTGCGCTTCATGCGCCCCCTGCTGCTGATCAGCCTGGTGATCTGCTATGTCGCCTTCCTCTTCAACAACAATATCATCCCCATCGCGAACCTGCGGATGAATACCCTGAAATACGATATCATCATATCAAAGCCCGCCTTTGATATCAAGGAAGGCGTCTTCTACGACAAGATCGAGGGCTATGTCATCAAGATCGGGAAAAAAGACAAGGACGACAGTACCATCCACGCCGTCGTTATCTACGAACAGGACTTCCAGGGCCTCCAGGACCATATCATCGTCGCCGAAAAAGGAAAGATGCTGGTCACCCCGGACAAACACTCGCTGCAATTCGTCCTGCAGAACGGTTGCATCTACCAGGAAGGCAAGGGAGACCGCTCATCCACCGCCACCGAATTCATCCGCATGGGCTTTAAGGAGTATAAAAAAATACTGGACCTTACCTCTTTCAAGCTGAATCGTACCGACGACAGCGCATTCCGCAACAACTACCAGATGCTGTCCCTGCACCAGCTGGGCAAGAACATCGACTCCATAGAAAAACTCAATGCCGCCTACCGGAAGAAGGCCTCTACCGACCTGGGCACGGGACTGAAATTCTCCCAATACCTGGACACGACCGGCTGGACGGAGATCGAAAAAAATCCCGGGATCAGGTCAAAATACCTGCTGGCCAAACCAACGGCCCCCTATGTCGCGCCCGATACCGCCAGACCTGTCGCCGCCGTACTGCCAGCCACGGCCACAGCCGCCCCACGGCCCGCCACTGACACAGGCTCGCCCACGGCTGCCGCCATTGCCGCGGCCAAAGAAAAGGCCAGGGTCCTCGCCTCAAAAAATGGACCCGTCACCGCTCAAAACGCAAAACCCACAACTCAAAACAAAAAACCAACAACAAAAAACCAGCAACAAAAAACATCCCCGCCACCGGTCTTTAAAGACTATCTGCCCGACAGCGTCCGCACCACCGTCCTGGACCGGACCATTTCGCAGATCAATTCCGTCAAGATCAACCTGGACCAACCCGCCCTGCTCTTCGAGAACGAACAGAACGACTTGCGCATCCACCTGATCGCCTGGCATGAAAAATTGACCCTGTCGGTCGCCTGCCTGGTGATGTTCCTTATCGGCGCACCCCTGGGATCCATTATCCGCAAGGGCGGCATCGGTATGCCACTGGTCATTGCCGTTATATTCTTCGTCATATTCTTCCTACTGAATAATTTCGGGAAGAAATTTGTCAAACAGGACGTGCTGACCCCTATCGCCGGTATGTGGCTGGCAACCTATGTACTGACCCCTATCGGCCTCTTCCTCATCTATAAGGCCGTGCAAGATTCGCAGTTGTTCAATAAGGAATTCTATTTCCGGACGATCCGGGCCATCAGAGCATTCCTGCAGCGCAGAAACCAGAAACCCAAAACCAGTAACCAGTAACACCATTTGGAAAAAAGCAAAGAAAATATCCGGCTGCAGCAATGGGTGGCGGTAGTGGCCGTCGTCCTGTTTGCGATTAAACTACTGGCCTATTATCTCACTCAATCTATCGCCGTCCTTACCGACGCGCTGGAGAGCACGGTCAATGTCATCGCCGGCTTCATCGGTCTGTTCAGCCTCCGTGTCGCAGCCAAACCCCGCGACGAAGACCATCCTTACGGTCATGGCAAGGCGGAGTTCCTCTCAGCTGCCGTGGAAGGCTCCCTCGTCATCATGGCCGGCTGTATCATCATCTACGAGGCCATCATCGCCTTTATCCACCCCCACCCCATACAGAAGCTGGACAGGGGTATTTTCCTGGTGGGCGTTACCGCCCTCGTCAATTTCATCGTAGGCGCCATCAGCATTTATAAAGGAAAAAAAAATAACTCCATGGCCCTGCAGGCCGGCGGCAAACACCTGCAGTCCGATACTTATTCCACCATCGGCATCATCATCGGGCTTGTCCTCATCCGTTACACCGGCCTGCTGTGGCTCGACGGCGTGGTATCCCTCATCTTTGCGGCGATCATCCTCTACACCGGCTATCATATCCTGCGCAAGTCCATCGCCGGCATCATGGACGAGGCCGACCTCCAGCTGCTGAAAAAAATGATCGCCTACCTGAATGGCCGCCGGCGCGCCAACTGGGTCGATCTGCACAATCTGCGGGTGATCAAGTACGGGGGACTCCTGCATGTCGACTGCCATCTCACCGTACCCTGGTACCTCAACGTCCATGAGGCCCATGCCGAGATCGACGCGCTGACAGGCCTGATCCGCGCGGAGTTCGGCGAATCCATTGAATTCTTCGTCCACTCCGATGGCTGCCTGGACTTCCAATGCTCTATCTGCACAAAGGAAGACTGCCCCGTACGCAAACACCCCTTTGAAGAACGGGTAGAGTGGACCCTTAATAATGTCGTGCCGAATAAAAAACACCAACGCTCCGCCGCCCAGCTCCCCGATAACCAGCTGCACCTGGGATTCTAAAGTCTACTATATCTACCACCCCGGCGTCTGCTTGTACACCCCATTGCTCTTGGAGATCTCATCGGGATTGATCGGCCAGCCCATATGCTTCGCAGGATCGAAATGCCGCGCCGGCCATACCGTCTCGATGGTATAGGGCGAGGCCGGATCCGTCTTATTCGTATGGATCCGCCCATGTAGTGGCGCATTGATCGTCGCAAAATCCCCCCATCTCTTCAGATCCTGCAGCCGGTCCGTCCATTCACAGGCCAGTTCGGTCCTGCGCTCATGCTTCAGATCAGCCATCGTAGGACTGGCAATGGGAGAAAGACCAACCCTCGCCCGCACCTCATTCAGCGGACCCGCCGCATCACCGTTCTTCCCTTGCTGGATCAGGGCCTCCGCCTTGAACAAAAGGATCTCGGCATAGCGTATCAGGGAAAGATTGAGACTGGTGGTAGGATAGTCCCCGTTCTGATTGATCTTCGTATTGGATCCCGACTGCCCATTCGTACCATACGTATAAGGCTCCATATATTTATTGATCTGGAAACCCGAAAGACTATTCGTAGAAAAATAACTCCTGTTCTGCCCTAAAAAAGTAAATTGATCGCCGAACTTCAGAATAGTAACCTCCCGCCGCGGGTCGGTGGATTCGTACTCATCATACAACTCCTCGGTAGGCTGAAAATAGCCCCAGCCGTTGTAAAGGCCCCAGCCCTTGTTCTCCAACACCACACCCATAAACTCAGAACCGCCCTGCGAACCGGAAGTAACCGACCAGATATACTCGGAACTCCAATTATTCTCGACTGTAAAGACTGCCTTGTAATTCTCCGCCGGCGTCGCCTTGCCCGTGATCAGCGCACGGCCGCATTCATTCTTGATCCTGTCGCAAACATCAGGGATCAGGGCCCACTTGCTGGCATCGTATTGCGCCCAGTAGGCATAGGTCTTCACCAGGTACCCAAGTGCCGCCGCCTTGTGCGCACGACCCTTGTCGGCCGGACCGTACGTCGAGAACAAGGGCAGCAGCGCAGCCGCCCGCTGCATATCGGCGGCTATGATGGCATAATTCTCCATGACCGATGGCAACTGGGGCGGTATTTGAAAGCCATATTTCGGGTTCTCTATACTGTCATAGGGCACACCCTGGGTCTTGACGCCATAGAGATAGGCGATCCAGAAATGAGCAAATCCGCGCATGAAATAGGCTTCGCCCAGCGACCGGTCCTTCAGCGCCTGTGAAATATTCTTGGCAGTCTGCAGCCCCGCAATGGCCACATTGGCCTTGTTCATCATCCAGTACAGATCCGTCCAACCCTGTGCCATATAACCCTCGTGGCCCGTACAGATGAAGTTCTTGATATTCTCGCCATCCGCCTTGCTCCTGCCCACGATCAGGTCATCACTGGCATTCTGCATCCAGAAAAGATTCCGGCCCCAGGTGGATTCATTGGCCATTGGCGAATACAGGGCGGCAACCCCTTGCGTCACCTGCTTTTCCCCATCCCATAAATAAGCCGTCGAAGCAGTACCATTGGGCTTCGTATCCACCCAGCTCTTTTTGCAGGAACCCAGCAGCAAGGCCGGAATTAATAAGTAAGAGAGATATAATGATCGTTTCATGATTCAATATTTTCAAGATTAAATTTTTTAGCCTAAGGCCGATGGACCCATGGTCCATCAAAAACTAAGTTTTACACCGGCAGCATAGACCCGCGATACAGGGAACTGACCGCCATCCAGGCCGATCCCGCCAACTTCCGGATCCATCCCGCTGTACTTGGTGATGGTCACCAGGTTGTCCCCGCTGACATATACCCGCAAATTTCCTCCCTTGATGAACTTTGGAAAATTATACCCGATCACGACACTCTTTACCCGCAGATAATTGCCGCTCTCCAGGTACCAGTCCGATGGCGTCTGAAAATTCCTGTTGGCATCGCTGGCGGAAACCTTGGGTATATTGGAATGCGTATTCGTCGGCGACCAGGCATCCAGGATCTTATCCCAACGGTTATACCCCTGTTCCGAGGCATTCAGCGTAGATTCCTTCAGCGCATGGAAGAGCTTCACACCGCCAACGCCCTGCAGAAACATGCTGAAATCAAATCGCCTCCAGCCCAGGTTAGCAGTAAACCCATACGTGAACTTCGGGCTGGCGCTCCCCATATAGACCCGGTCCTTGTCATCGATCACCCCATCCTTGTTCTGGTCCACGAATTTCAGGTCGCCCGCCTTGGCACTGGACTGTATCGGCGTCCCGTTCGGTCCGATATAATCCGACGCTTCCTTGTCAGACTGGAAGATACCTGCATTCCTGATCAGCCAGTAGGAATAATATGGTTGCCCCACCGTTGAACGATAAGGGGTCAGGGTGCCTCTCCAGGCATCGCCATGCGACCAGAAGGCCTTCGGGTCATCGTTGATCTTTTCCACCCTGTTTTTCAGGGTAGCAAAATTGCCGCCGACCTCGTACCGCAGGGCGCCCGCATTGCCCCTGTAAGTGGCTGCGAACTCAAAACCCTTGTTCCGGATACTGCCCTGGTTGATAAAGGGCGGCGCAACCCCCAGGGACGCAGGTGCGTTAGGGCTGCGCTGGATAAGATCATAAGTCTTCTTATCGAAATAATCCACGGTAACGGTCAGCCGGTCCTTTAAAATGCTGATATCCATGCCAAGGTCCTTCTGCTCGGAAGTCTCCCAGGATAAATGGGGATTGTTGACTTCAGCAGTAAAGAGAGCCGTCGATTGCGGCGCCCCGTCGCCGACCTGGTAGGAATTCGTCGAGCTCAGCGTTTGATAACCATAGTACAACGGAATGGATCCGAGATTGCCGATCCGGCCCCAGCTGGCCCTGATCTTCAGGAGGTCCACTGCACGAACATTGAAAAAAGGCTCGCTGCTGATCTTCCAGGCGGCCGTCACCCCGGGAAAAGTTCTCACGCGATTGACCTCGGCCAGTCTCCCCGCATTATCGGAACGATAGCTGCCTGTTACAAAATAACGGTCCGCCCAGCTATAGGAGATCCTGCCCACATACGACAGATTGCGGTCCTCATTCTCGTAGCTGCCAGGCTTCAGATCCGTAAAATTGGTGGCATTGATAAAGAACTGGGCCCAGGTGGCCTCGTTATCAAAGGTCTTTGCAGAGGCGGAAAAGCCCATACTATAATCTTCCTTCGACGTGGTGGAGGCCATGAGAGCAATGCTGTGCCGGCCGATCATTCGGGTATAGTTAGCCGTATTTTCCCAGATCCAGCCGTGACTCTTGCCCGTGGAATAATCCAGTTGGTTCTGGTCGTTGGGTTTCCCCGGCTCCGTACGCTTGGGCGTAAAGTTCTTATACAGGGAATTGCCCTGGCGATAAGAAAACCTTGACAAAAAAGAAAGACCCGGAATGATATTGGAAAATTTGAATTCCGAAATGGATTGAATATCGGTACCCTTGTTATAGGGCTTGTTCCGCAGCAGGGCAGCTACGGGGTTGACGACATCCCCATGGATCCCTAGATATTTCGACGATCGGGGACCGACACCGCCAAAGGTACCGTCATCATAATAAACCGTTGCCGACCGCGGCATATAAAGAGCGGACAAGATAGTGCCCGTATAGCCGCCATCCGTGCTAGTACCCCGGCTATCGCCGTTGTTTACGAAAACATCCTGTTTGAACCTGATATTCGGCGTGAACGTATAATTGAGATTGATCCTGCCGGAAATATTCTTGGCATAGGTATTCAGCAGCGTACCCTGGTTCTCTTCATACCTTCCTTCAAAAAGGGTAGAGAACTTATCCGTACCCGCATTCACGACGATATTGTGCCGCTGCACGACACCCGTCCTGAAGATCGCATCCACCCAGTCGGTACGGGTGACCTGGTCATAGGGATTCTTGGTGGCATCCCATCCATCCAGGGGTGCCTGACCGGCATTCGTATAGGCCAGGTTGGACACCATGGCCTCCTTATCCGCGCGCAGGGACTGAGGCAGCTTCCAGGCCGTCTTGGCGCCCGCAAAGCCCGTATACTCGATACTTGGCTTGCCTATCCTGGCCTGGCGGGTGGTGATCAGGATAACTCCTGCCGAACCGGAAAAAGCCCCATAGATTGCCGCCGAGGCCGCATCCTTCAGAATAACGATCGACTCCACATCCGCAGGATTATACGGCGCATTGAGCACCCCATCCACTACAAACAATACACTTTCCGTTCCGGTTGATCCGACGCCCCGGATCACGATGGAAGGCGTCTGGTTCGGATGGCCCCCATTGCTGACGATCGTAACACCCGCGACCTTTCCCTGGATCATACTGGCCACATCGACCACCGGCCTTTCCTTGATCTGATCCATATCCGGCACTTCCGAAACCGCCGCAGACAGATCCTTCTTCCGCATCGTGCCGTAACCGATTACCACTACCTTGTCCAGGCTCAGGTCCTTATTGTGCAAGGTGACACTCAGCGAGATCCGCCCATTCTCCTTCATCTCGTAACCCGTCAGCGTATCGGCTACATAGCCTACATAGCTGATGATGAACCGGTATCCGCTGCCCACCGGTACATTGGAGAAGCTAAAAATGCCCTTTCCGTTCGTAGTGGTGTACTGGTTGAATCCATTGGATTCGTTCTGTAACCTGACAACCGCCCCTTGCAGATCCTCTCCATTCTCATTCTTGATAATACCCGTAGCGATGTAGGGGTTTGGCTGCGCGATCGCCTGGATGGAACAGGCGAACAACAACAATAACCAGGTGAACATTCGTTTCATAAGCGAAATTTTATTTTTTGGGTTTTATATGGGCATAACTTACCTGTTGCGTCGATGACACAAATCCTTTCGGGAAAACGATATGGATCATTGTTTTTTTCCTATGGAGAAGCTTTCGGGACCGTTCATGGTGAATGCCAGTTCGTTCAGCGTACAAAGGGTGGACAGAAAATTTTCGATGGTTTCTTTGTCCTTGTTGAAACTGCCCGTGAAATCTATATTTTTAATGGCTGTCGTATCATAAGTAATGGACACCCGGCAGGCATGCTGCAGAAGATCGAGGATCTCTGCCAGTGACTGCCTGTTAAAGGTGAAGACCTGCGGCTGGACAGCCATGGGCGTCTTTTTTGCCGCCCTGGCCATGGCCATCAGCCTGGATGGAGTATATGACAGAACGGACATATTGCGCACATTGTCCAGGATCAGGTCCTGCCCTGGTTCTAAATAAATATCCTTAAAAGTGGCTGTGTCGGACCCGGCTGATTTTTTGACGACGATACGGCCGCTGTAGAGATGTACTTCCGTGATAAGGCTGCGTTGCTCATCCACGCTGAAGACGGTGCCCAATGCCGTGGTGGCGATCTGGCCAGAATGAACGGTAAAAGGCATGGACTTCAATTTCGCTACAGTAAAAATGGCCGCACCTTTCAGATAGATCTCCCTGCGGTCATCGATAAAAGGACGATGAAACGATATGGCGCTCCTGCCTGCAAGCCGCACGATACTGCCATCGGCCAGGGTACAGATCTTTTCTTTGGATGTAGGGTTATTGATCGTCTCCAACGCCGCAATCCTGGTTGCCGGTGCTGTTGGCCCAACTCCTCCCGCCGCAATACCCGAAGACAGAGGCGTGACAGCGGTATGTCCACCGCCCCGCTGGATCAAAAAGACCAGACCCACCACCAGGATCAGGGACGCCGCCGCCAGGCGGGCATAGACGATCTTCCGCACAGGCGGTCTGCCCACTTTTTCCTTCAGCACCCTGCGGATTCGGGCAGTAGGAACTTCCGGAGTCTGACCCGTTTCATGCTCCACACCTGCTGACTGTATGCCGCCGGGTTGAAAGCCTTCCCAACCTTCCTCCGTCAGATAAGCCGCGAATTCTTCCGGATGATCACGGAAATATTCCATCACCTCCTTCTTTTCTGCCGCTGTGCAATTACCGGAAAAAAACCGCCGGACCAGGTCACCTGAGATTGCCATACACTGTATTCGTATGAGCCGCGGCAATCCCTTAGTCCACCAAAAAATAAATTTTTACCAGGAAAAAAAGGTCATCGTTTTGCGAAGGTATTTGAGAGCCTTGGAGATATGCGTCTCGATGGTCTTGGGGGATATGGATAGCTGTGCGCTGATCTCCTTGTGTGATAGCTGGTCCAGCCGGCTAAGTTTGAAGACCTCCTGGCATTGGGCGGGCAACCGGTCGATGGCCGAAAGAATATTACGAAGTTCTTCTTTGACGACCAGCCGGTCCTCTTCCTGCGGACCCGAGATATAGATATCAGAAAGTTCCAACGTATCGCGGACCCTTTCCTTTCGCATCAGGTCGATCACAATGCTCTTCGCGATCCTGAAGAGTTGGGTGGACAGGCTGTACTGGTCGGAGAGGCCCTCTCTTTTCTCCCACAATTTGATAAAAGTCAACTGGACGGTCTCCTCAGCGTAATAGGCGGACTGAGTATATTTATAGATATATTGATAAAGCTTACCATGGTACTCCTCAAATACCGCATAATAAACCTGGAGGTTCCCCTCTTTGATTGCGCTCGTTTGGATATCTTTCACAGTTAATCTTATCGGGAGACGCAAAGGTCTGACCAAAAAGATCACATTTAATTGTATGAAGATTATCTTAAAATTAATTGTGATCACCCGCCCTGTTTCATAACCGCACGGCCCATGTATCGCCAGCGAACAGTCCGGACCCGGCCGATTGACTAATTTGCTGGTTATCAATTGGCCACAAAGACGGCAACGTTTTTGCCCCCTATCTTTCAAAATCGTTCCCTTGCTTAAAAATTATCTCAAGACCGCCTGGCGCAACCTCCTTCGCAACCGGGCGTTTTCCGCCATCAACATCTCGGGACTGGCCCTGGGACTGGCCTGCAGCCTCCTGATCCTACTCTGGGTACAGGACGAACGCAGCGTGGATAATTTCCACGCCAACGGAAAAAACCTCTACCATATTTACCTGCGGCAGCACTTCGACGGCAAGGTAGCCCTCGACTATCCCACACAGGGCCTATTGGCCGAAGAGCTGCGACGCGTCATCCCCGATATCCAATATGCCAGCCCCCTGGAATGGAACTTCCTCAATACTTTTGAAGCAGCCAACAAACCCGGCAAAATGACCGGCACCTTCGCAGGTGAGGACTTTTTCAAAATGTTCAGCTACCCGCTGCTGCAGGGCAAGGCGCAGTCGGCCCTCGCCACGCCTGAGGCCGTCGCCATCTCCCGGAAAATGGCGGAGTTCTTCTTCGGAAGCCCCGAAAAGGCCATGGGAAAGACCCTGCGCTACGAGAACCAGGACAACCTGACCGTAACGGCCGTTTTTGAAAATATCTCCGTCCATTCCTCCATCCAATTCGATTTTCTCCGGAGCTGGAAGGGCTTCGTAAAGGATAATCAATGGGTACATAACTGGGGCAATACCGACCCCATGAGCTTCGTCCAGCTACGACCCGGCGCCGATCCGGTCAAGGTAGAGGCCACCATAAAAGACTTTATATACCGCTACAGGGAAAAAGATCCCAACTCCTATACGGAAATTGGCCTTCAGCCATACGGAGAAAAATACCTGCATTCCACTTTCAAAAATGGACGACCCGATGGCGGTCGCATCGAATACGTCCGGCTGTTCAGCCTGGTCGCCGTCATCATCATGCTGATTGCCTGTATCAACTTCATGAACCTGGCGACGGCCCGGTCCTCCGAAAGAGCCCGGGAAGTAGGTATCCGCAAAGTGATGGGTGCGCTGCGGGGCGCCCTGATCAGACAGTTCATAGGCGAGGCCATGCTGCTGACGGCCATCGCCGTCGTGATCGCCGTCATCCTCGTGTCCCTGGTCCTCCCCGCCTTTAATACGCTGACGGGGAAAGAACTGTCCCTTCCCGTTAGTACGCCGGCCTTCTGGGCCATCCTCGTAGCCCTCCTCATCCTGACAGGATCCGTAGCCGGCAGCTACCCGGCCTTCTTCATGTCTTCCCTGAACCCGATCCGGGTCCTGAAAGGAGTTTTACGATCCGGCCGCGGCGCGTCAGCCTTCCGGCGCGGACTCGTCGTCTTCCAGTTCACCCTGTCCATCGTCCTCATCGTCAGCGTCATCGTCATATTCCGGCAGATGAAATATGCCCAGACAAAAAACCTGGGATACGACCGGGAGAACCTCGTCTATATCCCCATCGAAGGTGAACTGGTGAAAAAATATGAAGGGTTCAAACAGCAGGCGGAGCGGCTGCCCGGCATCCTCTCGGTCTCCAATATGCGCGAACAACCCACGACCATCAACCATCACGTAGGCGATATCGTGTGGACGGGGAAAGACCCCAACCTGGCCATCTCTTTTGCGAATACAGCCATCGGCTATGATTTTGTAAAGACCCTCCACCTGCAATTACGGGAGGGGCGCGATTTCTCTACGGCCTTCGCCACGGACTCCGCTGGTTTTATGGTCAACGAGGCCGCCGTACGGAAGATGGGTCTTCAATACCCCGTCGTCGGACAACCCCTCACCTGGGGTCGGCATCCCGGCACCATCATCGGAGTGCTGAAAGATTTCCATTTCGGATCCATGCACAAGACCATCGAACCCCTCGTCATCCGGCTGAATACACAGCAGGCCTGGGGTAATATCCTCGTGCGGATCGGGGGTGGAAAGACGAAAGAGGCGCTGGCCGGACTGGAAAAACTTTGTAAAGACCTCAACCCGAAATTCCCCTTCACCTGCCAGTTCTCCGACCAGGAATATGCCCGGCTCTACCGCAGCGAAGAAGTGGTGGTGAGCAGCCTGACGGGCGTCTTCGCCTTTCTGGCCATTTTTATCTCCTGCCTGGGCCTCTTCGGACTGGCGACCTTCACGGCCGGACAGCGTACCAAAGAGATCGGC
>Ga0247778_1001084_pt1 | contig 15169 bp, 13 predicted proteins | sample UWRJL049202B5_FD_179939 | JGI IMG/M metagenome (GOLD analysis project Ga0247778, IMG submission 179939) | Plant litter microbial communities from Arlington Agricultural Research Station in Wisconsin, United States - UWRJ-L049-202B-5 | ecosystem: Environmental > Terrestrial > Plant litter >... | reverse complement strand
CCCGCACCCCTGCAGGGACGGCACATTCCGCTTAAAAAAAGTATCGTAGACGACCCGGACCTCAAGCGCGAATACGAGACCAACGAAACTTCCAAAGCCGTGATAGACATGGCGATCTCGCTGGAGGGTACGGTGCGCAGTCACGGAGTGCATGCCTGCGGCGTGGTGATCGCGCCGACCAGTCTGGTCAACTATGTGCCGCTGGAAATGGCTCAAAAGGGTGTCGTGGCCGCCCAGTTCCCGATGGGGCAGATCGAGGAGCTGGGCCTGCTCAAGATGGACTTCTTAGGCCTGTCCAACTTGACTATCATGAAGAACACACTGCGTATCATCAAGCGTGTGCACGGTGTGGATATCGACCTGAGTACCATTCCGCTGGACGACGAAAAAACGTTCGCACTGCTGGGGCGTGGCGACACGACCGGGGTGTTCCAGTTTGAATCCAGCGGCATGAAGCGCTACCTGCGGGAGCTCAAGCCCACCGAGTTTAACGACGTGATCGCCATGGGTGCCTTGTATCGGCCGGGGCCGCTCAGCGCCGGACTGACCGATAGTTTTATCCACCGTAAGAACGGCTTGGAAGACGTGATTTATGCGCATCCGCTCATGAAGAATGCTCTCGCGAACACCTACGGCGTGCTGGTGTACCAGGAACAGGTGATGCAGATTTCACGCGACGTCTGTGGGTTCACCGGAGGTGAAGCCGATACGCTCCGTAAGGCCATAGGCAAGAAAAAGCTCGATGTGATGCAGAAGATGCAGATCAAGTTCATAGACGGTGCCGTGGCAAACGGTGTGCCGCGTGCGGTGATTGAAAAGTTCTGGAAAGACCTGCTTGGGTTTGCTGACTATTGCTTTAACAAGAGTCATTCGGCTTGTTACGGCCTGATTTCGTACCAGACGGCGTACCTGAAGGCGCACTACCCCGGCGCGTTCATGGCTGCGCTTATGACCAGCGACTACGACGACACCGACCGCCTGGCAATCGAGATCGCTGAGTGCAAAAAGATGCGCATGGACGTGATGAACCCCGACGTCAATGAATCGTTCGGTGAATTCGCTGTGGTAAAGGGCACCAACCAGATACGCTTCGGCATGAACGCCATCAAGAACGTTGGTTCCGGCGCCGTGGACGAGATCATCCGCGTCCGCGAAGAAAACGGTAAGTTCGATTCGCTGGAAGATTTTATCTCCAGCGTGAACACCCGGGTGTGTAACCGCAAAGCACTGGAAAGCCTCATCAAGGCCGGCGGCTTCGACCGGTTCGGTGACCGTTCCACGCTGCTGCACAACCTGGAAATGATCGTGGCCTACGGCCAGCGCCTGCAAAAGGAACGTGCCAGCGGCCAGACCGACCTGTTCGGCAATCTGGTGGATGAAACAGTCATTACCAAACCCACTCTCAAGCTGGATCCGGCGCCCGTTAAGATCGGCCTGCGTGAATTGCTGAGCTGGGAACGTGAACTGCTGGGACTGTATCTGAGCCAGCAACCGCTTGAGGCATTCAGTACGCTGCTAGCCGAGCAGACTGTGCCTATCAACACCCTCAAACCAGAGCATGACGGCAAAGCCGTGACCGTCGGTGGCGTGGTGCTGGAAAGCCGCGAAATCCTGACCAAAAAAGGCCAAAAGATGGCATTCGTAAAGCTGGAGGACGAGTTCGGTGATACTGAACTGATACTGTTCCCGAGCACCTACCAGCAGACGATCGGATTGTGGGAGCGCGATCGTATAGTGATCGTGCGGGGCAAGATAAACGCCAAAGATCGCGACGGCAACATGACGGACGAAGTAAAGATACTGGTGGATGATGGCCGCGAAGTAACGCATGAGCAGGCTGCCGCCTACCAGGGTACCGGTCGCAAACAGCGCGAGCTCAAGGTGGCGAAGCGCAAGGGTTCTGCGCTGGCTACCGCTGTGGCCGCCGCCAAGGCTGACCGTGTCGCCGAAAAGGTGGTAGCTGCATCCGACCCATCCAAGCCGTCCCGTGTATACATCCGGCTTATCAAAAGCGACGACCACGAGATGCTCCAGAATCTTAAGATGACGATAGACGACCAGCAGGGTGAGAGTGAAGTAGTGCTGGTGCTGGGCCCGGATACTGCCAAGCAGGCCATAAAGCTACCGACCCGCATGAGCAGCGATGCCGTGGCGCTCGAGCGACTGCAGGCGCTGGTTGGGGCTAGCAATGTCGTGCTGCAGTAGCCTTCTCTAGGCAGCAGCTGCAGGCTTGATGTAAAACGGTAAATAGTATATAATCAACCTGCTGCGAATGCCTCACCAGAGGTGTTTTTATTTGTCCAGAGCATGGACACGCAGAGCTACCTTACTACGATCGAATTGGAGAACGCACGTGCGCCGTGTACTCACAACTGTCGTCCTGTGTACTGTCATCGCACTCACGTCTGCCTGTAGGTCTGACGAGCCAAGCGCCAGCGCCACTTCCGGGTCGGTGTCTGCGACGACATCGTCGAAACAGAAAACTGCTACGACTGATGCAGCGCAGGCCGAGGCGACCGGTGATGCATGTCCCGACGAACCGACTGCGTCACCCAACAGGTATCTGACGTTGGCAGATATCAAAAATGTCACGGGCAAACCCGTGAAGCTGTTTAACTGCCAGGTTGCAAACACCATCACGGTTCGTGTCTACACCGTGGAAGGGCAGTCGCCAATCGGCGTCAATGTGTCATACGGTGCGGCCGCGGTCAGTGAATGGGGACGCATCCAGAAGAACTTCCACGGCGATAACATCACCCGTGTGCAGCCGGCGAACGACATCTACCCGGGCGCGCTCTACACCACAGGCTTCAACCTGTCCATGTGTTCGGCGTGCACGCATGCGGATGTGAGTCGGGCGGTGCAACTGGACATCACCATCAATGGCAGCGCCACTGTTGCCGATGACCAGCTCATCCGCTCGCTTGCCAAAGTCGCCATTAAGCGCTTTTAGGGCAACGATTCGGCCTATGCAGTAGGGGGCAGTACTGGGCTGGTACCAGCCCAGTACACAGGGTGGAAGTCACTGGTTTTACCGGCGACTTCCACCCTAACGCTCAATTTTATGTTATGTCAGCAAAGTAGCGCTGAAACTGTATCAATAATATTATAATAGAACGGAATTATGTCCAGAAACACTCCTGAAAACTATGGTCTGCCACCACTGCCCGACGAAAATCCTCATCGGTGGGAACCTGCTTATCTGTATTGTATGGGGCTGCAGCTAGTGCGGCCTTATATAAAAATCGGCTACACAAAACAACCAGCCAAAAGGCTGAAAGAGATTAACGGCGGCAGTGCCAAAATGCCTGCAGGCTGGGCGGGGCAAACAGTCGACCTACTGGCACTGCGTATCGGAACCGGCCAAGAGGAAACGCGTATACATCGTGATTTGCGCGAATACCGGGTAGGACGTTCCGAATGGTTCATGGGACATCTGGCCGTAGCTGATTACGTGCAGAATGAAGCTTCGTGGGTGAGCCAGTCTGCTGTGGGCCTGTATGATTACATTACGGATGATTGGCCACAGGAATCACTCGTTGACGCTCGACGGGGATTCGACGCCAGCGGGCTCGCATTAGAGCAGGCCGCAGCACGTCACCTGTCGGCGTTTTTAGAACAGGCCCGTGGCACCAAGAGCAACACTATTGATATATAAAAAACGAGCCCTTGCAGCCTTACACGATATGAAATCGCAAGGCCGCAAGGGCTATTGACCGGGTGCATTTGCACCGATCAGGTACTACTCTCCAGCGTGCTCACGATGAGGCGGTTGCGGTCGGGCGGGTCACTGGCGGGTTCACCGATGACCCATTCGCCGCCCCGGCTCTCAGACCAGACCACTTTGATCCATTCAAGGACCTCGTAGACGTTCGGCAGATCGCCCGGTGCACTACGGACGCGCCCGAGGCGCATCGGCGATAGTGGCGACAATCCGCTGCCAGGCTCACCACGGAACATCGCTAACCATGATGGGCTGTTCGCTTGCGCCAGGGCTTCTTTTGCGGAGGCAGCCCCGTACCCGAACGGCATACTCCATCTGCCGTTGAAGTAGTCGTAGATGCACCAGTAGCTGCCGTCCGCAGAGCTGGCAGAAGGGTGTTCTGGCAGCCTTTTTCCGCATTTGTAGCAGAACATGGCGTCGGGTTCTGTGGCCTGGGTGTGGCACTGCATGCAGATATGCACGGTCGTTCTCCTTAGAGTAGGGACGGAACAACAATAATATACCAATCATAATAGTGTCAATCAATTTCCGGCTTTTATACATAAAAATTGGTCTGTGTGGTTGTCCTTCCCAGGACAGCCACACAGACCATTGTTAGTGCTGCTAGTCCCCCGCGTAATAGCGGGGAAGCGGGAGCTGGCTCAGGCCAGGGCACCCGGTATCGGACAATTGCTTGATCAGCTTGTGCACCCCGCTGCTGTCGCCGAGCGGATGCTCCGTGTGCGTTGAGCCGTCATCCACCACCTGGAATTCGTAGGTGTTGTACGGGTCGGTCACGTAGGTGTCCGTGCTCACCTGGTAGCTGTTGCCAGACTGTCCCTTGTAGTCGATGGTGTAGATATCCCACATCACAAGCTGGGTCTGGCCATTAGCTGCTTTGCTGCACTGGAATCCGTTGGCACGCCAATCGTTGACGCCGGTGTCGTAGGTGTAGTAGGGGAAGCCTGCTCCGTCGACTTGCTGTACGACATCCAACCGATTACCCATGAAGGTCAGCATGCTGACCGCCCAGGTTGAGTAGGAGCCTTGGTCGTAGAAATCGTCGTGGGTCGAATACTTGATCTTCACGACGATTTCCTTGCCGGGCTGCGTGTTGATGTCGCTGAAGCCCACGAACGACAGGTCGCTCGCCGTCCAGTCATCAATACTTTGCAACGGGCCGCGTTCTTGAAAGCCGGCGTCACCGGTGATAATGTCACCGGTTGCCAGCTTGGCCGTCACTGTGTAATGGTGTTCCGGACCGGTCGAGAGCGCCAATTCGTCGAGCTTGCCATCCCCGTCGACATCCGCCTGGCTGATCCCGCCGCAAGCGGCGGGGCCGTTGGGGCAGAGATCGGCGGTATCAGCCCGTGTGACCGTCAGTTTTGAGCGGTCACGCTTGTTGAACTGGTCGCCCAAGGCATTCAGCTGACTCTTGAAAAACGCGATGACCGGAGCCACCACCATTATCGGAGCCAGGATAAGCCCTGTCACGCCGAACAACGTCATGATCGCCTCAGGGCTGGCACATCGGTTCAGAATCTCACCGAAATCCAGATCGTCGTTATCCCACACCAGCGAACTGCAGTCGCTGACGCCGAGCGCCTTGTCGAGCAGGTCGGCAGAAGGCATCTCTGCCTTGATCGCACCGTTCACCGCCACGCCGCTACCCGAACCGAAATTCGTGAACAGCATGATGGCGACCCGCAGTGCGACCTCCAGCGAGTACAGGTTCTGTGCCGTGGCATTGAACTCCGTGCTCAGCACGGCGCTGCCGCCTTCGTCGGGCAGGTCAACGCCGAATGTCGCATCTTCCATGGGAAACAGTACCGTGTCTTGTCCGGAAACCAGCTTGCTGAGCTGCGCCAGGCGCATCTTGAAGCTCGGTCCGTTGTCCACGACGGTCGCACCGGTGTGATGGACCAGTAAGGGGTAAGTGCGGTTGTCGACCATCTTGACCACCCGCTTGCCAGCCTGCATGCCGAAGCATGATAGGACTGTGTCCTTCTTATCGGTAGTGAACGTGTAGCTTTCCGCCTTTGCCTTATCCGTGTCAGCGCACTTGGGTGCACTGGCATGGGCGAACAGGTTCGCGGTCAGGCTGTGGAACGATTTGGCCGCCATGTTCAGCACGTCGCCGAGGCCGCCGATACTCACGCCGGCGGCGTCTTTGACAATTTCTGCCAGCGAGCCGATCTGCACCTTCACGATGGTAAAGAGTGACAAATGCGGCGTCTGCACGGTCGCCGAAAAACCATCGGCCGACAGTTCTACGTCCGGCTGTGCCGTCTGCTTTCCCGCCGCATCCTGCTTGAGCAGGGGTGTCCAGGGTCCTTTGGGCGATTCCGCCGTCATGGCCAGCAGCAGTGCCTCATCGCTTGGAACGAACTTGTCGTTCAGCGGCAGGGTAAAGCTGGTCATGCCAGGCAGTGCACCCGACGGTCCGATCTGGTAGATCTTGCTGAGCGGGGTGATCACATTGGGCGTGTACGGCAAGCTCACGCTCGGATCAGCAAGCTGGGCATGGAGCTTCTTGGGCAGGTTGCTGCCCGTGGCTGTCACGCCGCTGCCGATTGAGCGGTGGTTGTCGTTGCCGAATGGCCACCACAGGGTCAAGTCGACCACCAGACCGACTACTATGAGTATGCACAGTCCGATGGTCCATCTTGTACGACGTTGCACGGCCGCCTCCTAAGGGCTGATCGCAACTATGATTGTCCGATTGGTAATGAACTAGCCCTATCCTTGCGAACAGGGTTATGATGCACTAAAGCAGGGGTGAGTATAATATATTCTTAGAAATAAATCAATAAAACTGTCAAGTAATAGCACCGAGCATAGAGAGCACTATAGTATGGTGCCGGCAACCTGTGTCAGCAGACACACCAGCACTGCCAGGCTGATAAGGAACGTATCGAAGAACGGATGCCGCAGAGCGAATTGCTCGCCTTTTACCAGGACTTTGTGCCACGCAAACGCATGGCGTACAAAGAACAGCATGATTGCCGCTCCGCACACTGCGGCTAGAGCTAACTGTACCCATGTCGCGGTAGTGATGATCTGCGAGCGGGTCAGTGATAGTGGCGCTGCGGTGTTGAGCATAGGGGTGGTAGCTGTCGCCAGGTTATTCAGATTGTTCGGCTCGCCGTACATGGCCACGATGATGGTCTCGTGCCCCTGGCCGTTGTAGTTCGCAGCGTCCGCCGTGGCAAAGCCGACGTCCCGGTAATCGCCGTTCAGTATGTTTGCGCGGTGTTCCGGGCTGGCCATCCAGGCGGCGACTACCTGATCGCTGGTGCCAAAGCCATACGCCAGGTTTTCACCGGCAGCATCATATCCGTATCCGGCACTCTGTATGAAGGCCCACGGTTGCGTGCCGTCCGGGGTCACGTGGCTCCAGTAGTTGCGCTTGGCCATATCATTGGCTTTGGCCTGAGCGGCAGCGGTCAGCTGAGGGTTGAGCTCCAGGGCGGATTCCAGTTTGGTGCTGCGCGCCGCATTGGTATCTGCCAATAGCACAGAGCTATTGATGTTAGTGGAATAGCCCAGTACGTCGTGGTGTGCCCGGTTTATGAATGCATTGGCGGCGATGCCCAGTAGTAATACTGCGAATACTGGCAGATAGGGCCAGTAGGCTTTTATATAGTGTTCGTTCTGTTTGTGGTGGCCGCCCCGAAGTTTGCGGTGGGTGGCCGTTGGTCGTCGCGAGCGTTGTTTGGTGAGCGTCATTGCTGTTAATTCTACGTGGGTTCCCCGGGGTGCCACAGATTAATCTTGTTACGCTTACTATAGCACAAGCGGAGTAGAACTAGCTATGGAATCTGCAGTGGTACAGCGCCATGGCTGCAGCCTGCACGACATTGAATGATTCTTTACGGCCATCCATCGGTATTTCCAGTGTCACATCGCAGACGGCAAGCAGTTCCGGTTCGACACCCTCTACCTCGCGGCCCAGCAGGAGTGCTATTTTGCTCGGCGGCACAAAGTCCGGCAAGGCTATACTAGTATCGGCCTGTTCCAGAGCGGCTAGCCGGTACCCGTTGGCCCGCAGCCGTGCAAGTAGCTGTGGCAGGTCGGTTTCGTGGCTCCACGGCAGCAAAGTTTCAGCGCCGAGCGCCGTCTTGTGTATCTGTCGGGTAAGTTTATCGGCGATGTGCGGCAGGCGCTCGTCCGCGGCCGCACGGGGATAGGGTGTGTACCCTGTAAAAAATATATGTGCCACACCCAGGCCTTCGCAGGTACGTAGCAGCGATCCCACATTGTGGGTGCTCCGCAGGTCGTGGGCAATCACTACAATCTCTCGCATCTGTATCAGCATACCGCGTGCAGAGGTCAACCCCAAGCGAAAAGCGTGTGGACACGACAGCCAGCCCTTTCGGCCGGTAGCTGCTTGTGCTTTAATAGAGGTATGTCACAAGATGCCCGCTTAGACGAAGAAGTGGCTACCAGCCGCCGTGCTCAGATATTAGGCGTATCATATCTCGATACCAGTAAAATCACTCAGAAATCACTCTTCAAAGATATCCTGAACGTTGCCGATATGTATCGGCTGCGTATCGTCCCCTTGCAGGCGGACCGCAGCAATATTCTGTTCGGCATCACTACCACTACCTCCCAACAGACCATGAACCAGCTTTCGCGGGCTTTTACCGATCAGCGCGTCGCCTTCAGTCTGATTTCCGAAGCCGGGTACCGCGATTACATGCACCTATACGACCCGCCGAAGCAGGTGGTGTATCAGGATATCACTATCAATACTGCCGGCACGAACGATCTGATCAAGCAGGTTTCCAGCGTACTTTCCCAGGTGCGTGCCGATGATATGCTGGCATATCTGGTAGCACAGGCCCACCGCCTGAATGCCAGCGATATCCACCTGGAAACCCAGGCCAGCGGCGTGCGTATCAGGTTCCGTATCGATGGTATCCTGCACATCGTCGCCCATCTGGAAGCTGACAAATACCGGGTGCTCATAGCAGCCATAGCCAGCGCCGGCAATATCAGTACTGCGGCGCAATCCGCCCAGCAGGGCCACATCGGCCAGAAGGTGATGATGGCAGACAACACCCAGGTAGATGTGAATGTGCGTCTGGAAACGGTACCGACTATAAACGGCATGGATGTGGTGATGCGCTTGTTTAACATGGATGCATCTAAATACAACCTGGACAAGCTGGGGCTCAAGCCCGACGAGCGGGCCGTGTTGGATGACATCATTGCCAAGCCCTCCGGCCTGGTACTGGTGGTGGGGCCGACCGGTTCCGGTAAGACCACCACGCTCTACTCGGTACTGAACTCACTCAATAGCGAAGAGCGCAAAATTATCACCATTGAAGACCCGGTGGAGTACCAATTCCCCGGCATGACACAGATATCGGTGCACAGCATAGAGGGTGGTAACGACAGCAGCTTCGCTGACAAACTTCGGGCAACATTGCGGCTTGACCCGGATATCGTGATGGTCGGCGAGATCCGTGACACCGATACCGCCAAGACGGCGCTGCAAGCCTCACTGACCGGCCATTTGGTGCTCAGTACATACCACGCCGGTTCCGCGGGTGAAGCGCTTACCCGGCTGATGGACGTCATCGGTCAGAATCCGCTGTTCGTTTCTGCTATCCGCCTGGTGATGGCGCAGCGCCTGATCCGCCGCCTGGACGACGCCACCAAGCAGCAACGTGACCCCACGCTGGAAGAGTTGAAGCGTCTGCAGGCCGTCGTAGACGGACTGCCGATGGGTGTCGAACGGCCGAACCTGGCCGGGCTCAAACTGTATACGCCGGGTACTTCGGCCGAAAACCCCTATGGGTACGTGGGTCAGATCGCTATCCGAGAACAATTCCGTATGACCGGCGAAATCCGCACCTTGCTCGAATCGCACACCGCCGTGCTGTCCAGTCAGGAAATAGAGGCCGCTGCCAGCCGTAGTGGCATGCGCACTATGCTGCAAGATGGTATTTTACGGGTGATCGCCGGCGAAACGACACTCGAAGAAGTCTACCGCGTAGTAGGCTAGTGCTAGCCATGTAATACTAGCCGCTATATATAGCGGCTAGCGCTGCGATTACTGTATAATTCAGGTATGAGCGCTGAGCAACTGTCCAGAACAGATACGGGCTACGAGGTGATGCCCTGCCGCGATGAAGATCCGGAGCTGTTTTTTCCGCTGAACGAGGGTACGATAAATGCTCCGTCGCTGCAGGCGCTGGCAGCGCTGGCGGTCTGCGCGCGCTGTCTGGTGCAGGATGCCTGCCTGGAGCGTGCCCTGGACTATGGCGAAAAAATAGGCGTATGGGGCAGGACTACCGGGCCGCAACGGGAGCACATCTTGCAACGGCGTGGGCGATAACTCTTGCTTTCAGGGGTGGAATAGCGTACAATACTGCGAATATGGAGTACATCAAAGAACTAAACGAATCATTCAAGAAAGGCGCCGTCGTGGACGTGCGCTCTGGCGATACCGTCAAGGTCCACCAGAAAATTAAAGAAGGCGCCAAAGAACGTGTGCAGATCTTCCAGGGTCTGGTTATTCGCTGCGACCGCAAGGACAGCCACACTAGCCGGATTACGGTGCGCCGTATCGCCAGCGGTGTCGGTGTAGAAAAGAGCTTTTTACTGCACAGCCCATTGGTACTCAAGATTGAAGTCACCAAGCGTAGCAAAGTTCGCCGCAACTACCTCAGCTACATGCGTAAGCTGACTGGTAAGTCTGCACGTTTGCAGGGTCTGGACTTTGACCGCCAAGAAGTCAACGGTGTCGTAGACCGCCATGCCGAAGCAGAGGCCGCCAAGCTTGCCGAAGCGACCGCCAAAGCTGCTGAAGCCGAAGCTGCCAAAAAAGCAGCCGAAGACGCTGAGCTCGAAGCCAAGGCCGCAGCTGTTGCTGCCCGCCACGAAGAAGCCTAAGCTATTCAAACTGTTTCAAGATAAGAAGAAAGCTCCGGGAAACCGGAGCTTTTTGATTGGACAGGACAGGATCAGAGGTGGACAGAAGGAGTGGGGTGGGCCGGGCACGGCGCTGCAGGGTACGATTTGGGTCGCGTGTGCTGCATGACGTGCCCGGCTTCGGGTCGGTGTTCATGGCATCAGTACGCCCAGATGGCGAGTGCGATCGTGATGACCCACAGGATGATGAACAAGAAGATGACCCAGAACCGCTTACGTTCTGGCTGCAGCATCCCGAAGATGATGGCGGTACCAATGATGACGATGACCAGCGAGGCGAGGATGTTGCCCGTTACGGCCGCGTCGACAAAGCCGCCCTGGATGACGATGGCATAGGTGGCCAGCACGCTACCGCCGATGAAGCCGATGGTGGTGAGCCAGTGCATCCAGCCGCCGTGTTCGTGGTGGTTGAAAAGTTTGTCGATCAAGACCAAAAACATCAAAAAGATCTCGCCGAGTAGGGTCAGCGCGAACAGGCCAGTGCTGGTCATGGTGGGTACTCCTTCTGTCTGTGAAAGATCAACTGTAGTGTCTAATTATATATTATAACACAGTTGTCAAATAAATGCAATACTGTACACTGTTTGGTATGCGAACAGTAGGGATAGACGAGGTAGGACGAGGCTGTTGGGCGGGGCCGCTGGTGGCGGGCGCGGTCATGCTATCTGATCCTATTATAGGCCTCCGGGACTCTAAAAAGCTCAGTAAAAAGCGCCGGGAAGCGCTATCAGTAATGATATATAAGCAGGCTGCTGCTGTCGGGCTGGGTTGGGTCTGGCCCGCCGAGATAGATGCACACGGCCTGACATGGGCGGTCAAGACGGCGATGGAGCGCGCCATGGCAGAAATAACTATGCCGTACGATGAGATTATCATCGATGGCAGCATAAATTACTTTTCCGGAAACCGGAAGGCGCGGGCAGTGATACGGGCAGACGACACGGAGCCGAGCGTGAGCGCGGCGAGCATCGTAGCCAAAGTCACTCGGGATAACTACATGGCGGCGCTGGGCGAAAGCTATGCCGGCTATGATTTTGCCAGCCATGTGGGCTACGGCACGGCAGCCCACCGGGCGGCATTACAGCTGCTGGGAGTCAGTGACATCCACCGCACCAGCTATAAACCGATTCGGGCACTCATGGCATGACAAACTACACCCACGGTCATCATGCCGAAAAGGTCGCGGCACACTATCTGCGCGCAGAGGGTTACAAACTGTATGCGCTCAACTGGCGGACGCCGCGGGCCGAAATAGACCTGATCGTGCAGCGGCCGGGCGGACCGCTGACCTTCGTGGAGGTAAAATACCGCCAGTCCGGACGCCAGGGTGCCGGCCTAGCATATATTACGCCGAGCAAACTCAAGCAGATGGAATTCGCAGCGCGGTTGTGGGTTGCCGAACACCACTATAGTGGTGAATACACGCTTGCGGCAGTAGAAGTCAGTGGTGCAGACTACCGGGTGACGGCATTTATAGCCTCTATTCTGTAAAGAATTCTTGCACGGATGCCAGGTCGCGCTCCAGCCAGTTTACGCGGGTTTCGATTTCCTCCAGGCCCAGCTGGATATTGCGTTTGAGCAGAATCTGATCCTGCTTGCTCTCGAACAGGTCGCGGTACTTCTGCTGGTATTCGCGGGTGTTCACACAGGTGGCGGCGTAGCGTGGCAGATAATCGTAGGACTTATCATTGGTGAACGTGTCCTCCAGCCATTGCCAATTGGTGACCATCCAGTCCCAAGCGGTTGCACGGGTGTAGCGGTTTCGCAGCAGGTACACGAGCCAGCGGTCGACGTCTTGGGGCTTGACGAGCTTGGGGTCTTTGAGCCGGGCCAGCAGCTGTTCGGCACGCTTGGGGTCGCGGGTGGCGGTCAGTGCGTCGCTGGCATCGCCCTTCAGCTCGCCGTTCTGGGTGGAATCGTGCAGCTTCAGCAGGAAATCGAACGCTTCGGTATCGCCGTTCTTTACGGGTATCACGAACACCAGTGAACGGAGTTCCGGCGAAATCGGCGTCTGGTGGTCTTTGTAGGCGGCGAAGAGTTCGGTCGCATGTGCGACGATAGCCGGATTTTCGGCGTAGGCACCCAGCCCAAGCACCAACGCACGGAGTTTTTCGTCTGCGGCGGATTCGCCGTCGTGCGTTTCCCAGCCGAGCCGCTCGACTTGCTCGGCGGCAAGCTGGCCGACGAACGGTTTGATCTTGGCTTCGAGCGCTGGGTCCAGATCGATGAAGCGGCGTGATTCGCCGATTATCATGGCCATGATATCCCACACGGGTTCGCTTGCTTCGTCGGTGTAGGCCTGCAACATATGCAGTACGTTACCGTAGGGCTCGTAGCCGGCCTTGGCCTGCATGCTGGTGCCATTGAGCAGCATCAGCCGGTCGGCTTCGCTGAGTTTTTTGCTGGCGATCAGGTCGATGACGGCCTGTTTCTGTGCATCGGAAGCGTAGCGGACTATGTAATGGCCGCGGGCGTCGGTATCGATACGCATGGTTTCGTCGGTCGGCAGGCTGAGCTCCAGCTTTGCGCTGCTGAATTCATCCGGCTGGCCATCCACGCTGGCAAATAGCGGCACCGGCCAGAACCGCTCCGGATCGGCTTTGGATGGATCGTCCATGAATTGTTCCTGGGTGAGTGTTACGGCCTTGCCATCCTGGGCGATGGTCACCAGTGGAAAACCGCTGCGGAGAAGCCAGGGGTTCATGAATGCGGCTATGTCTTTGCCGCTGGCTTCGCTGAACGCTGCCCACAGGTCCGAACCTTCGGTACTGCCGTAGGCGTGGACCCTGAAATAATCGCTGAGACCGGCGCGGAATGCCTCTTCGCCGATGTAGTTTTTGAGCATGTAGAGTAACCGGCCGCCTTTGGCGTAGACGATGCTCGGGTCGAACAGGGAGCTGATTTCGTCGGGATGGTGGACTTCGGTCTTTACGGCCTGCACACCGGCTACGGCGTCGCGGCGCAGCGAACTCAGTCCTTCGCCGGATATGAAGGTGTTCCAGGCATGCCATTCCGGATACAACGAATCTACCGCTTGGTATTCCATCATGTTGGCGAAGCTTTCGTTGAGCCACAGGTCGTCCCACCAGCGCATAGTCACCAGGTTGCCGAACCATTGGTGACTGGTCTCGTGCGCCACGACTAGAGCGATGTATTCCAGTGTGCTCTGGGCGGTTTCACCGGGGTAGGCTAACAGTAGGCGTTCGCGGTAGGTGATGAGGCCCCAGTTTTCCATCGCGCCGGAGCTAAAATCGGGACAGGCGACATGGTCGGCCTTCGGCAGTGGGTAGTCGACACCAAAGTATTCCTCGAAGTATTCTATGGTGCCTTTGGCGGCGTTGAGCGCAAAATCGAGCGAGTCGATCGGCTGCGCCACGGTAGCCCACACGTTTACCGCGGTGCCACGTGCCGTGGTGGTGGATTTGCTGTGCAGCTCGCCGAACAGGAATGCCAGCAGGTAGGTGCTCATCTTGGGGGTGGGCTCAAAACTGGTTATGAGTGTATCAGCGTCGGTGTGCTGTTCGCGGACGGGGGTATTGCTGAGTGCCGTCACGCCGGTGCGGGTGTGCAGTGTCAGGTTGAATACAGCTTTGGCTTCGGGCTCGTCGATGCAGGGAAAGGCTTCGCGGGCATGATGGCTTTCCAATTGTGTCATGATCAGCTGCTTGTCGGTATCGCCATCCTTGAAAAAGCAGGGGTAGATACCGGTCATGCCCCGGGTGATCGGACTTTTGAACTCGACCTGTACGGTGTATTCGCCCGGATAGAGCATTTCGTCGGCGTGCAGTCGTAGCTCGTTGAAGCTCTCTTGCTTGTTTATGCGCGTAACGGGCCGGGGCTGTTCACCTGACTTTTTGTCGTGCCTGGTGATGCTGGCTGAAGTGACGGTAAGGTTGTGCTGGTGCAGGGTGATGCGCTTGCTGGGGCGGCCGACTTTTTTGCCGGTGATGGTGACGACGCCGGAAAATTGCATCGCGGTCTCGTCTATATGGAGTGTTACGTCATAATTTGTGGGTTGGAACTGTGTATACAGGCGTGCTACTGATTTCATGCTATCAGTGTAGCATGCACTATCTGGAGAATAGCAGGTCGGAGCGTGGTAAAATCTTACAGTTATCGTAGGCATAACCGCTTGCGATAAAGCCGTCTTGGAGGTTGTATGGACTTGTACGAACGTTCCCATGGACCACGGCAAGGCCTGTCCGACGATGCTGCGTGGCTCGATGCTACGCCTGAAACGAAGGCACCAATGCGCTACAAGAGCACTGATGAACCGGATCGGTACCAGCACTGGCAGACTGTACAGTGGGAACTGCAGGAAAAGCAGTCCCAGCCGCACCGCCCGCGCCACGCCCGCCCGGAAGAGTCCGAAGAAGCCCCAGAAGAATCCGCATCTACACGTGAGACACCCATGATTCCGCAGGAATGGCCTGCCGGGGATGGGCCGCGTGCCCGTACTTCTGAAATTCCTTCGGTGCGTCCGAACCGGCCGCTCGTAACACGCGGCAGCACACCGAAAAT
>Ga0247778_1001083_pt1 | contig 15178 bp, 15 predicted proteins | sample UWRJL049202B5_FD_179939 | JGI IMG/M metagenome (GOLD analysis project Ga0247778, IMG submission 179939) | Plant litter microbial communities from Arlington Agricultural Research Station in Wisconsin, United States - UWRJ-L049-202B-5 | ecosystem: Environmental > Terrestrial > Plant litter >... | reverse complement strand
CATTGTTAGGATTGAGGAGGAGGGTGGGAAAGGGACGGGGGTAGGGAAGGGGAGTTGATGGGAAGGGGGGTTGAGAGGGGTTGTGGGATATGAGAGGGGTATATAGTTTGAGGGAGAAAGGAGGAAGGCGGGATTTCATGTCCATTTCAACACATTTTTGAACCCCCTTTACGGTACGGCGCTTGGTGGCGATAATTTTTGCCTGGCGTGATTGGGTGGGTGGATTGGGATGGGATGGATATACAGGGGTTCGCTGATTTTTTTGTGCTTAAAGAAGATAATTGAGATACCGTTTTCTTTCTGAGAGAGTCATGAATTTGGCTTGTTTATGATGGTTTTGTGGGGTGTGAGGTGTGAGAGGGTGTTTGAGGTAAGTTTACCGATCTTAATCCTGCAAGCGCATCTATTCTTTTCACGTACATTGCCGCTTTGCATTCTTTTTTGTTGTTGTTGCCAGCTACGCGTGATTGTCCCATATTGATTGAGACATTCATTCCTGGAAGTTTCAGTAACTTTCTTCGTTTCTTCCTTTTTGCCCCTTTTTGTCGTCAGTCGGCTGTAATTGTCCCATATTGATTGACACATTCATCCATGGAAGTTTCAGTAACTTTCTTCGTTCTTTCTACTTTTTTTTTGAGGAACTGGGAATTGGGGTATGTGTGGTTGGGGGGAGGGGCGTTCAAATGCAGCTTCTTACTGCAAATTTACTTTTGGATGCATTGCTTCTCGTTCCACATTCTTACCTAGGTAATGAAAAAGCTGGGTTACTATATTTTGATATAATACGATTGGGAAAGTAGGAAATGAAAGGGAAACAAATGTCTCTCTAAATCTAGGGGCAAAGTTTTCTTTCACAAGACAGAGTAAGATTACCCCTGTATGAATCTCCGCTAACACAGATTTATTGTTTAGCGGAACTGAGGTATTTGGAGTCCGGGCATACTTGATCTAACTTAGGGTCCAGATCTCTTATAGGGGACAAATTTTGAAAAGGGAGACGGGTACGCCAGGTACCATCATTTAATTAGATCAGGCTCTGGCAGAGTATTATTGGATCATGCCCTGACGTATTTTTGAGCCTGCAAGACAGGATATTAATTTACATCAGAGTACTAGCCTCATTGTCAAAAATACTTAGCGGTTTGTAAGTATCTGGATTTCCAGTTTGTGCCGGAGCGTGAGGGGATGATGAAAGAAAGCCACTGAGAAATACTATTGGCTACGTGGTATACAGCCCTTGCGCCACAACTCCACCCTATTCTCAACATCCTCAATGATTCAGGCAGCGATACGCTATCTGCATCTACGAATGTGAGCTTCCTTAAATTCGTTCTGAGCTTGCAAGATTTCTGAAGCCGATACATATGGCAGAAGTGTTGGGAATCATCGCCGCCGTGGGTGAGTGTCTTGCGAACCACAGCCTTGCGGCATGTTATGTCCGCTTCGACCAAGATCTGACACTGTTGTTTGATAGTGGGGGTTGCAGATGTGGGCTGCAAGCTCTCGGTGTCGTTGTACAAGTATAGCCATGCAGTTGCTTCTCCAGATAAAGCTATTGAAAGGTTCGCTGCCCTCTTCACACTGCCTCTCCTCTTAACATCTTCCAGCATATCCTCCGAGGTCTCACTCCTTTCAGCCGTATTACAACAGCTGGGATCTAGCCTAGAAAATGACGAATACGTGAAGTTATGTAAGGCAGAAACTCTCACGACGACGATGTCAATCGCCGATGAATGCCAGGCTTCCTTCAAAGAACTTGATGATGTGATCCGAAAATATGTTGAGAGTGGAAGGCTGCGCTTGGTTGATCGGTTGAAATGGCCCTATGTGGAGAAGAAGGTCAACTTATTGAGGGCTAATCTGGAGCGTTTGAAATCTACATTAATCCTCATGTTGGAAGTTTTAAAATATGCGAGGAGGATCATCAAGTATGCCTCCCCCCGTGATCGGCTTTGGCCAAGAGCTAACAGTAAATCAGAAGTCAGCAGAATAAAACAGAGACGGATGACAGAATAATAGTTAGTTGCTTCTCTTCGTGCCCTGAGTCTCGGATTTTTGTGATGAGGGAACCGGAGCTAATCGCTCACTAAACATCAGCTTTCCCTGCAAAAGGCAAACATCGATGCAGAGCGGAGATACGAGAATCTTCTCAGAGCCCTTGAAAATGTTCCGGAAAATACAGAGCCTGCGTCAAATACCTCCAATCCTTCCGATCGAGCGACTGCCCAAAGTGGAACGATGAAGGTGGATCCAGGTGACCGCTCACAATACAAGGTTATCGACGATCTAAGATCTAAGTTTCCTATTCAAGGGGTTAATTTCGACCTCGATATAGAGAAAACCAGCATGCTCCTTGATGTTGTCGAAGCAGCCCAAAGGGAGATCAATAAAGCTGCTTCGCAATCAAGCATTTGGGAAGTTTGGGTTGGAAATGGGGACAGATTCGAGAAACCACATTTCCGATGTACCACGGTTTCGAAGCATCCGCAGCTGCCGTCCCAAGAAACGGCTTTTGCCTCGACCCCCCGAGCAACAACCGACCCCGCATCAACGTGAGTACTGTAGGATATTGACTAAGCTATGTTAACTAATATACTTTCTTAGAGTGAGAGAAGTATATATAGCTGTGATTGGTGTTACTGGAGTCGGCAAAAGCACCTTTATTAACCAGTTGTGCGGTGGGGCAGGTCTTACTCCGGTCGGCCAGGGGCCAGAGACTACCGGTCAGTAAAGTTATGGGTTGATTCGCAATCGAATCTAACACCTTTGTAGCGGATAAAATTCAAGCCTATTCATGCATGTACACTACGACTGTGCGTGTATGGCTGATGGATACCCCCGGATTTGGCGGTGACTTAAAATCGGATACGGAAGTGTTGAAAATGATAGCATCGTATATGAGCCGAGTATACGCCTCTAACATTCGTCTGCATGGAATCTTATACTTTCAAACCATAAACGTAAAGATTATTTTTCCTCACTGGAAAAACTCATTAACTCTTTCCAGGGTCTCAGGATATCTGGCTCACAACTCCGTAACCTTCACATATTCCGTGAACTATGTGGCGAAAGGACTATGTCCTCCGTATTTTTGGTCATGACACGCTGGGGGGATCTTGGAGAAGATGAGCTAGCAAAAATAGAGAAGAACATAACGGGCAACGATGGATTTTGGGGGCCAATGGCCTCACGCGGAAGTTCTGTGCTCCGTTATACGAATGGCAGAGACTCTGCTATGAACGTCATTGGCGAAGTTATATATCGTCGCCCAGTCGTTCTACAGATTCAAGATGAAATAGTCGATCAAGGACTTGAGCTTAGTGAAACGTCTGCTGGGAAAGTGGTTGCACTTCTCGCCGAGTACACAACCGCGGTTGACGATGAGCTCTATTTGGAATGATAATTTCGGCACCGGGCAGGGCTTTTGAGTGAGAAGAATTTCGGATGGCAATGGCTGTATAATCTCCAATTCTCTAGGTACATTTGAACAGTTTTGACTGAACGAACCCGCCTCAAAACTTGCCATTTATAGTTTTTCATCTATCCTACATTTCTCACTTCCCAGCAGCAGCAAACCTCATCTCATCCCTCCCAAAATCAAACACAGCAACAACATTCTTCAAAAACGGCGCCCCAATCACATTGAAGAAAATCCCCCCACTATCTGAACTGACGACTGCGCTCATGCATCTCCCTTCTCCAAGCTCAATAATCAAATCTTGCCCATTGTGCCGGAATTTCTGCCCACCAATGGTAATCGCAAACGCCGGTGTCTTTGCGTTGCAATCTACAATCCATGGATCTGAAACCACTTCAGGTGCCAGTGCTGGTGGGTCGAAGAGGCTGTTGATCGTGGCTGGAAGGTCGCCTGGAAGACCTATGGTGGGACTCCCGCTGTCAATATGGACTTGGAACGAATTTGAGGTTGTCTGATTCGCGGGAATGGAATCATTCGTGCCGAAGGTTACGTCGATCGTGGTTGCCCAAAATGCGAGTTGCCTGATTCCGCCGGTGGCATTTGCCGGTACGAAATCAAGAATTTCGACTGGGACGGTTGTCCAGTTCGAGCTATGTTCCACAGGAGGAATGGAACCTAGTCCGAGATAACCTCCTGGTCCTTTGGTCATGCCTCTGGGCGTTCGTTGTAGAGCAAGACTGAAAAATGGCTCGATCAAACCTTGTTTGGCCATTGTGAAGAGTAATGGGTCGTATGTGCTGCGGTTGTAGATAAAAGTGTCGTTCGGTGGAACAATTGTGCCTGGATGTGCGGATGTGAGGCCTGGGTATGCGAGGCCGATGAGTCCACTATCTTGCCCATCTCCTGGGTTTGTTGACTTATTGACAATTCCAATGGTCTGATTTTTGACCTCGAGTCCTCCAATAGTCACATCCTCGAAGCCTACAAGACCGCTTCCAATTCCTGTCCCGTACTGGACGCCAAATATCTCATTTGGGATTGGCTGAAAGGTTGAGGAGACGTCGTAGGTTGTGTTTGCGAAATTGCATGCTGCTGCAGGTATCTCAAGGTTGGTAGAGGCGTTGAAGCACTGGAATCCGGTTTGCATAACCCAGGTATCGCTGCTGCCTGTGTCAACAAGAAAGTTGAACGTTTGGTTTGCGAATTGGAATTCCACGTCAAAGATAGTATTGAAAACCGCAGAAGTCAGAGGCAGAATCGTGGATGAACAATTTCGATGATGCTCAGAACTAAACAGAGGTTTCGATATCGCAAGACTTGCAGCTGCGAGGACTATAAAGGGAGAGAAACGCATGGCTTCGTATTATTTTAGCGCAGGACAGATATGGGAGTTGAAAGGCCAGCAATAATTACAAATGAAACAGAGCATCCGAGCCTTGGGAAGTGTGACTGATGTATTCTTGAGAGACGAAGATACTTCTTCCGATCTCACTTAAATCTCGCCCGCTGCACAACCCAGGCGTGGACCTTTTGAGTGCACTGCCCCTGATTCGCGGCCCCTTGGTTGAAGTGAGATCTGTATATATGGGACGTAGCCAACGAGACGCCAAGTTACTTTTAGCTTTTAGACAAATGAGAATAGAAAGGTCCCAAACAGGCAATTTTGAAGTGAGACTGACCGGCTTATTCATTGGCTACTTCGCTTATTTCCAAAATTTTCTAACTCGGCAGTGGCACTTGCGAGAAATTCCCGCAATGGAGCATGCTGACGTACGTGCTTCGCGGCTCCACTTCGAATCTCCATCTTACTTCAAGATCTAAAATGTCCAGGCCAGTCTCTTGGTCAGCTCTCGTTGTTGATCAAGTCAATGAGGAAACGTTGCTGACCACTATTGGGAAGGATGCAGACCTACCTGTACAAGCCGTTCTTATCTCAGACTCGTCTCAATTATCTGAAATCGCTGTTCTCTCCTGGCGCTGGGATGGTAAATACCGGATCTGGGGATCCCGCAACGTCGTTGCAGCTCTACGCCATTGCAAAAACACCGGTATCAAGTACCTATTCATCGACGCCATTGCTATCGACCAAAAGCTCCCAGGTCCCGAACTTCTTGCAAAAGTAACATCGTTCTCAAAACTCTACACCACAATCCCCGTCGTCGCAGCATACGATCACATCGGGACGGATTTTCGGCTCTCCATCCGCCGCCCCTGGATCCTGAGCGAAGCAAGATCATTCAAGTTCAACACAACGAAGATCATCTATGTCGGACATAATATTCAGGGAGCTGAGTTGCAGTGGTCGTATCGCATTGCATCATTTGAATGTCTAAAAGAGAGCCAGCAAACCACCTTCGTGCAGATGCTCGACGAGATCTGGTCGAGCAGCTTTACAACTACTGTCTTAGGGGTATTAGTTGGAGGCATCGGGATGTGCTCGATCTCCGACTTCCGATTTATCATCCCTACTCTTGCGCCCATTCTAATCAGAGCGTACAATGTCTTGGAGCGGAACGATTACCTCCTCACCGTTGCCATCCTCTGCCAAGCGTGCTTTGGCTATGTGCAGGCAATTCCTGCGAGCGACAAAGACGACGTTTCGTTTGTCGCGTTCGGCGAGAATATCGCGTTCGGCAGATACAATATTTCGCCTTACTTTGAACGAGGCATTGATTTGCGGAGGCACGTTTCTCTTGATGGGAAAAAAATCGCGGAGATTGACACTGTAATGCGAGGATCGCCGGCGGAGCGTTTCTCATTGAAAGCGCTGGAGGGCGCGGAGAGCACTGTGTTTGAGGCACTGGGATGTGGGGAAGAAGAGTGGGGGTTTTATACGGCGAAAGCTGATGAAAGGAAGGGGATTTTGGGGATGACTTGGGACAGTGGCTCAAATGTTCCTCAAATAGAGATTCATTCCGTAACGCTATAATTGAAGTGCCCCGCAGGAATCTTTGTTTACAGCAGTGTGAGAAGGAAGTGGTCTCAAGAGTCATACTGCTGGTTACCTAATAATGCTTAGAGAGATAGGAGAGACGGTTTCAAAATGACAGTATTATGAGTTACAAGATATATGTTACGGCTACTCTTATAGTATAAGTATCACTATTTTGTATACTATAGGTTCTTAGGTTTAGTAAGGGTTAACTATATTGATAGTAGATAAGAGTAGTATAACATTAATAAGTAGTATTACAATACTAAGTCAAGCACGAAGTTCTTAAAACTAATGATAGACATAACCTGGATTCGGACGAAGCTCTTGGTGAGTATCCCTGTGTCGTTGAAGTAGATTGACTATGAGTCCTTCCAATATTCGCTGCAGTGTGAGTACCTTTAGAGAATATTTGGATAGTACAATGTGGTATTCATGAATCAAAGATTGCAGAGACTCTGCTCGATTGCGATCTCGGTTGGAATACTGCCAATCGAGACTTCTGAGTCAACGATGAAAGAACATCATTTGCTCAGGAACAATTCCACATATAGAGACCAATCCTGGGACTGCCCCTGCCCTTGGGCATGCTTTGGTATTTGGTGGCAGACAAAGATGCCCCCCAGCCTTGCCGGCCCGTACGGTCCATATGAGATACCCGGATGATTCTTCCAGCTCCTTATTCAACGAAGAGGCTCGATTGAACAAATCATTCGACTGTAATAATCCTAACGGGATGGAAGAAAGAATTCAGCCGCGTGAGCCGTACCTCGCTGTAGTGATATCTTGACGCTACCTCCGGTCCTTTAAGTGCCTGAGCCTGTCGAGGAAGAGACACCATTTCTCCCATGTAGCATCATCGGGAAGTAGCTGGCTAGTTTTTGCTACATTGTAATCGAATTCGTGAACGATCAAGCTGGCATAAGTTCTTAAAAAACCGCATGCTTCTTAGTGAATCTGGTGGTCGGATTTGGTACCAAGGACATGTGTCATCGCACCCAAGTAGGCAGAAACCGGTTGTGAGCCCCGTCGATTTAGACTTGTATTATATATGCTAACCAAGAAACTTCATGTTATTATTCATCAGGTCTTTACTACTTTTTTAGTGGGGGGTTTTATCCCAATCTCGCTCTTGTCCTACACGCATCATGTTTTTTTATGTAGACGGATTGACACTCTTGCATAATTTTCCCAAAGCGGCCTATATGCAGCTAGTAGTTTAGATGGCCTGCCTCCAGGTTTCAGATGATCGGCCTGTCTTGAGATTACTGCTCCGATCGAGACCTTGCTCTGTGACCAGAGCGCTGGATTGAGGAGGGCGCAAGGGTCGATTACTACTCGTGCTTTGCACTCGTCGTCGCCTATATATCCGTCGCAATACCCAAAACGAATAGCCAAAGATGGCAAAGCTGCTAAGGCCAGTTCCGAGATGGAAAACGTTGATGAGCGCAGCGTTGTATGCTTGAAGTGCGAGAGACCGCTGTTCGGCGGGAAAAGTAGGTGCGAAGGTGGTGACACCGGTATGCATGAGAACCTGTGCATCAAAACCTGGCATGCGACCTTTCAGTCCAGAATGTAGAGTATTAACGAAAATGCTCTGGGCGACTGAGTGGAAAATGGATGCGGATAGTGCGTCAATGAATACAATAGTCAGGTACGCATTGAGTTTATGCTCGCTTCGGATCAGGACGGCTGCGAACGGGGAAGCGGGCATATAAATGCTCATCCCGATTCCAATACCCAACATAACTTGAAAGCCGATCCATAGTGACTTCGCACTCTGTGCAGTGAATAGTGTCATCAGTACACTACCGGTTATGGCGAGAAATGATGCCGCAAGCATGAGGTTCATGTGGTTATTAACATCGTACCTTTTCAGCCTCCAACTTAAAACACCCGAAAGAAGAGATCCAACGAGTGCCCCTAGGGTAAGGGCCATGCTCATGATGCCAGATTCCAGAGCTGATACATCTTTAATCGCTTGGAACCAAATTGAAAGCTGCATTTCAAATTTGATTAGTCTGACCCTCGGTGTGTAAGGGCCTGGCCGACTTACGTAGTATCCCATGATTGACAACACCGTCCACCAAAATGTACCAATTGTAAGCCAAAGCGTAAGGCATTTTAATATCATGGATTCAGATACAGAGTTTCTCCACAGTGAAATCCCCTTTTTTCGCCACATAAACGTCGCAAAGAGTGCCATAAAAGCTCCTGGGAATATGAAAAGGATAGAAACTTGGGCTTCTTTGAACGAATACTTTCTTCCCGCCCAATTGAGGGACAGCAGCAAGGAAACTAATGAAGCGAGTCCGAAAATAAGTCCTGTTACTTCAAGTGGTGACTCAGCCCAGTGACCACCAGACCCTGGAGCCGGTTTGGCGTAAAGCAAAACCAGTACCAAAACTACTGCACCAATTGGCATGTCGATATAATATGTCCCTAAAGAATGAAACAGTCAGTATTTGTTGTTTGAAAAGCTCTCGATCTCATAGGATGATTAATGAGCGATGGAAGTGTCAGAGTTCGGAGAGCTCCAGCGACGCATCCAACAGAATGTCTTAGACAAAAAAAGAGAAACTTACAGCGCCAGGTAACTTTGTCCACCAGCAAACCAGATAGTATGGGTTTAAGTACAGAAGACATTTGACCCGCAATTAGGAGCAAACTCCAGACAGTTGAGCGAGATGGGGCGAGCGTGAATCCAATAAATGCGGCTCCCATAGACATGCCCGACGAGCCAATCCCAGATACACTGCGACCAAGTATGAACATAACAGAGCTCCTCGACAAGGCAGATAACAGGGATCCGATCTCGAAAATTAAGATTGAACCTGTAAAAATCCATTTGGCAGGGAATCGCCCGTAGAACGCCATAAAAGGTACGTGGACAGCAGCCTTTGCAACAAAAAACCTGAGAAGCATTAACATTGCGTTCGGGTCTATATTTAGCCGGGAATTGGCCAAAATGCTGAATACATACGCGCTAGCGTACCAACCGATATCGTCAAGTGAGTCAAAGTGATCCGTGATCCGAGGAAGAGAGGTACCTGTTCCAGAATCATCCTGCGGATTTTAATGTCACTAGCATACTTGGTTCAATGTGGATAATCACTTACTAAGAACATGGACAGCATCAGAGTGAAAATAAGAATCCAAAGTCTGTAACCCCTTAAGTAGATCTCGGCATCTGATGGAATGTGCGGAGCTTGGCCGCCAATGACCTTTTCGTTGTCTTGGGCCAAATGAGGTTCTGGGGCTAACGGAGCGATGATATTGTCATTTCTGTCAGGCGGTCTTTCCTCTAACAGAGGCTGGGTCTGAGGCTGGAACCCAGAGGGAAGGCCAACCCATGCATCGCTACCTATGCTGGCCTTAATATCCGAAAAGATTTCTTCGATGCATATCATATACGCCCAAGGCAACGAGTCTCGACCGGCTACGATCATACCGCATAAAAGCCCGCCGCGGACTACCCAAGACCCTGAGTCACCATACGCTATAACCCGGCTCAATTAATTCCATATCGCGCAAAGGGAAGCGTACTGACCTAAACAACGATCTAGGGTTATCATCCTGACTTCATGAAAACGGCCCCCAAGAAATATAGAGGTACGAGTAGCATCCAACTCTCCACGTCGAAGCCCACTCCCTGCGGCGATCCACACGGGCCCCGAAAGAAGTTCAGTGGTAGGAAAGATGCCATTGATTGGAGTAGGATTGGGAGCTCCAGGAACCCAAATCGTGTTTGATGGCAAGGTAACCTTAGATGATGCGACGATAAATGCCCAGTCAGTCTCGCAGATCCCAGGAGATATAAATCGCATTGTAAATTTAATGAAGGGTGAGTCGAAGCTAGACATTATGCCTTGGTGTTCAAGTCGTCGAAATTGAAGATCGTGTACCTCGTTTATGCTAATATCTCTCGCAGGGAGCGATGGTACACTCTTTAGGATCGCTTTCATTTCTCCAATGCTACTGCCTTTCGTGTAAGGTTCGACCGTTTGCGGGTCTCGAACAACGGAGGGGTCAAAATCGCTGTCATCGGTGTCAGATGATGCAGTGCTTGAGCTAGATGATTGTTTCATTGCCGGCGATGGTTTGAACGGATGACCGGCGACCAAAAAGCCGGATTGTCCATTGATACGTACCAGGCCGCCGATGGTAAACCTTATAGCTTCAAGTTCGTCATTCTGGGTCTGTCCAGGGACTGAATTGATTCGAGCGCTAATTCCGCAGAAGGTAGTAGAGTCATTTGGACGTCGGGTCTCAATATTGGGCAGAACTCCACCGGATTCTCTCCAGAAGGGTTCTCCGGAAGAGAAGTGAAAACTAAGCGTACGATATCCAAACGATCGGTCGACTCTGACGAAATATCCCCAGCCAGACTCTTTCAACCATCTAAGCTCACTGAGCCTTGATTTCAACACTTTCTTCTTCTTGCTACTGCAACAAGTAACCAGCACCGAAGGCTTTAAACTTTTGGGACTAGTACCAGCCATGTAGAATTCGAGCGCCATAGCCGATTCGTTGTCATCTTTGGCCGTTGCAGAGTATTGGAGTACTTCTTTCAAGAGCGATCGATAGCTATCGTCCCAAAGCATACTTGCCTCGGTAGGTTTTGGCATGTCTGTTGAGACGTAACATCGCAGGTCAAACTTGATAACCTGATAGCCTGTGGTAGGAGCCAATCCAGTGGCACTTGTCGTCTCAATCTGCGCCACTTTGAATGTAGCAGATCTCGTTTTTTCACTGGGACCTAATTGACCAGCAGATAAATCAATTGCAGGAGGCTTGGGAGCCTCGCGCGTAGGTGCTTGTAGTGACAGACCTAGGTCTCCTTGCTCGATAGAGCCACGACGAAGAGAGGCTATCGTGGATACACAAGAAGTTCTGCTAGTTCCGTCAAGATTGGACGACGACGAGACATCCGACGCGCCATTTGTTGAAGCACAACTTTGGCCTGTCGCAGGAAATGTTTCGTCGGGCACTGTCGAACTCGTCGTACAGGGTACTTCAGATTTAGGAATCGAAGTAGGCAACAAAAAGGGTAAATAAGGATTTCGATCACCAAACTGTGAGGTTGTTCTGTCGCGCCCAACATCGACGATGGGTGTTCTTGTTTGGGATTTCTGGGAAGAGACTTCGCATTTGCTGGCGATACTATATAGCTCATCTGGAAAAGAGGGTATATCGTTTTGAAGCCTCTCGAGACAGTCTTTCTTGCTTCGAAAAGAGTCATTGGTAGCGCCGCGGGGCGTAAGGCTGGTGTCCATGGTCGCTGATTGGCTCATGGTCATTGTAGCCATCTCGCGGCGACCAGGTCGTATGATTCATTTGATACCGAAGCCGAATGTAGGTGTCTGGGCCTCTACCATGTACCTCACTACGAGCGGACTCAATTTTGAAAAAGAGTTGCTGTAGTTGACTTTGGGGTCGGTGAGATACGTGGTCGGGCGTAGCCGCTTCAAGAGCCTTGCAGAAAGCCTTGTCGTGGCACCTGGGCGTTTATTGGACGCAGAGTCTGGGATAAAACCGTTCAAATCGGCCAAATCAATCGCAGGTAGTCATCGTCAATAATGGCATCAATCCGCTCACTCGTAACAGAACCACCCGGTCCAGACACCGAGGTGGCGATAGTCAAGCAGTTCTGGGAAAAAGACATCGCAAACAAAAGAGGCGAAGCGTACAGAGCCTATTTTCGTTACTACTCGACAGAATGCAGAAGGCTGCAGATAGGTATATCAAAAGAATCATGGCTGTCCTCGAGCATGGCAGCAAAAACACACGAGGACATCCTGTTCATCGCGCGCACACTCTCACTAGAGAAGGAATCTCGACGCCCAGATGTGCGAGCCTTAGTGCGACATCGCTTCGGGAGCTCTGACGACCTGTCGCTGAACCGATCAATTGATTTTGCTTTGCGCAGCTGGTTGACGATGAATGTGAGAGAAGAATGCTTCAGTCTTCACACGCCGCGGACGCCGACAATGGAATGGGATGACGGGACTACTCTAGCCGAATTCGTGGGACGCAACTTCCCCAGTGCTAGCCCCGCGGCTTCTACAACGTCGCTGCAGTTTGATCATGCGTTTACGGTGGCAAGTATGAACCGTTTGAGCGGGATTGAGGTCGAGTGGACACCTTGCTTGGCGGACCACTTGAGATTTGATAAACGGAGGAGGATTGTGAGGATATATCCTTTTAAACAGATCCTGCTCGATCAGCTAGAGATCTGGGATAGAGCGAGCGAGAAGCCTGAGACGGAAACAAGGTAGTCGCACCTTCACATTGCTACTTCACCAAATTTGCCCTTCAATACTGCACTTTTGAATCTACCATTCAAAGCTCGGATGTCCAACCACATCTCTTCAAAACCCTACTCGAGCCTCTCTTCTCGCACCTATCTCTACAAGTCAACGAACAAGAAACGAACTAAGAGAACGACAGGACAATAATACCAAAACCCATCCTCCACGAAACCGTCCTCTCCCTCAACCTCCTCTTTCCCCGCTGGGACATCCACACCGACAACTTCATGCTCCAACACGACCAAACCTTCCACCTCGAAGCCCCCTTCTCAGACCCCTTTCCTCAAAACCTCGCCGAGTTCTCACAGTAAGCCTTTTCTGTACCCCAAGCCACTCTCTTCGTTTGCGACAATTCGAGCGCCTAGGTACCTTCTGAAGCCCAGGCAACTACAGACTCCTTCCACTCTTTCGTTTAATTCATGGAGATCGCTCCCCAGTTCCAGATCCCCAATGATTTTGCAATCCGCTAACCCCAAAAACTAGCTGGCGCAACCGCCTCCTCGAACTCCACCAAATCTACCACTCACCTCCCATAGGCTGGACCCAAATCTGGACCGACAGACGAAACCCGCTGCAATGGTACACCTTCTGGATTGCGATCGTAATTCTGGTCCTCACGGTGATTTTCGGGATTGTCACTTCCATCGCGACAGTGATGCAGACATGTTTCGCCTATCAAGCATTGAAGCTGACCCGTTTGCAAGTCCTAGGAGCACCTAATGGTTAAACTTAAATTTGTTAATTGGAAGACTTATCTTTCTTAACAGGAAGCGAAAATGCTGGTGTACAAAGATAGCATTTTACATCCCTATTTTACAAAATCTACAAATCATCGTCCTCATCTCCCTCAATCGTCCTACTTCTTCCCCTCGTTTGTTCCGGCACCTGCTCAGGCACGCTAGGAGCCCTCTTGACTTTCGACGCAGCGATCTTCTTGTCTTCTTCTGTTTCGGGCTTGCCGAGACCGGGAGGCGGGAGCCAGGTTACGGTGCCTGTTTTTGCGGCTTCGAGACGCTTTCTTTGGCCTTCTTGGCCGGCGCGGCCGAGGACTCCGGCTATGACTTGTATGCAGCGTAAACTATAGCAAAATATTAGCATTCCTGAAGTTTGCAAGCAGGTCAAGAAGGGAGAGGACATACCTGTCATCATTCGCCGGGATAGGATATGTAACCCACGTCGGATCAGCATCCGTATCAATCACCCCAATCGTCGGAATGTTATTAAGCCCACACTCATGCAACATAACGTAGTTTTCCAACGGATTGACACACACCACCAAATCGGGCTTCAGCGCTCTCCAATTCTCAACCTTCTCCTCATACCCCTGGGAAATTTCCACGTCGTCCTTATCAAGCACCTTAATCGCGCATTTCGCTAGAATCTGATCCCCATTCGTAATACTGCCCGGAATCCACCGCTCGAATAGATGGCAACCCTTCGCTAATCTGGCAGCCTTCACGATCGCAGGCGCTTGACCAGCTCGTGTCCCAACAAATAGGATCAACCCCCCATGGTACGCCACACCCTCTACTACTTTCGCAGCACGTCGTAAGTGAGCAGCCGTTTCTTCCAAACTGATAACATGCACCCCCTGCCGAATCCCAAAAATATACCTCTGATTCGCCGGATTCCACAAACTAGTACTATGCCCCAAATGACTCTGACTAGCCATCAAAAGCTCCAACGTAACATCTTCCGGCCTCGGCGGATTCAGCACCAGACTATCGGGCTCATACTCCTTCTCCACCTTCGAACCCAAATGCTGCGTCCGTTTCTTGAGATGTTGCTTGAAGCCGTAGTCTTGCTTTACGGCATCTGTTGGTTCGCCCGCTGCGGAGGGAGGGACGAAGGAGTGGGTGAGGTGTAGTTGGTTGATGTTCGCTTCGATGGAGTGCGTTTCTTTGAGCTGGTTTTCAATTGAGTGGTTGAGAGCGGAGGTTTCGTGGGTGAGGGACTCGGTGGTTAGGGTGCGAAGGCAGGATCTGCGGATAGGGGTGGCGAGGGCTTTTCGGCCTGGGATATGTCAATTGACTATCTCAACTGAGTATGTTGGCCTGGGAGATTATTTACCATGCCGTATGGCTATATTTCGTAATATCATTGTTGGTGGTGAGCTTGCATGTCGTCTCGTCTCCGCGTCAACTTTTTTGGAGAAGCTCGACGTTGATATCGCGCTAAGGTGGAGGAATATTAATCCGCTCCGCCCATACCAACCTTAAATTGTGCTGTGTTAGCTTGAGATACAGAGTTAATCTATTTGGGATAATGTTTCGATTTTCAATTCTGGATCTGCGTTTCGCTAGGTCCAGATTTGGGGTGAAGCCTATGATATTTACTATTCTTACGAGTTGCAGCGCAAAAAGCTGGCCGACCCTGCACGCGTTTCTTTCATCACCTATACAAACGGGCTTATCCAATACTATTCCTAGTCAAACACGCAACCTATATTCCGATTCGAAAGGTCCCGAACGCAATAGCGAGATCCCAGGAAAAAATGACCAGACCATCTACAAAAAA
>Ga0247778_1001082_pt1 | contig 15188 bp, 14 predicted proteins | sample UWRJL049202B5_FD_179939 | JGI IMG/M metagenome (GOLD analysis project Ga0247778, IMG submission 179939) | Plant litter microbial communities from Arlington Agricultural Research Station in Wisconsin, United States - UWRJ-L049-202B-5 | ecosystem: Environmental > Terrestrial > Plant litter >... | reverse complement strand
CCCGGGCGCTCAGGAGCGACTGGAACTGAGGGTCGTAACCGTGCATGGTGAGGGATCACCTGGTTTCTGTAAAAGGGCGATGCCATATCTTGTGATATGGTTGGGATATATTAACAGGGATTGGTAATTATTACAACTATGAGATTACAAGACTTACGGCGAGTCATTTGCGGCAAATGTGCCATACTAGGTATATGATTACGACACTGAACGGGGTGGTGAGTGAAAAGATCGGCACTATGCTGGTGCTGGACGTACACGGTGTGGGGTATGGCTTGCAGGTGACGAGCGAAGATTTCGGCCGCTTGGCCACTAGTGAACCGGCCAAGCTGTACGTGTATGAGCATATCCGCGAACAGGCATACGATTTGTTCGGGTTCGTGTTGGCCGACACGAAACGCTTATTTGAGCAGCTGCTGGGCGTAAAAAATGTGGGGCCGAAAGTGGCACTTGCCGTGCTGGATATCGGGACTGCGCCGGCGGTTCGCGGTGCGATCGCGGCTGGCGATGTCAAACTGCTGCAGAGCGCCAAGGGCGTGGGCAAACGGGCTGCGGAGCAGATCGTGGTAGAACTGCGCGACAAAGTGGGCCTGGCAGCCAGCGATGCTGCCGAGGGTATCGTGGCCCGGCCGGGAATCGCCACCGGCGACGAGGCCGTTGAGGCACTGATGTCGCTTGGCTATTCACCGCAAGATGCTACGACGGCACTCAAGGATATCGATGCCAATTTACCGGTCGAAGAGCGTATAAAGCTGGCACTCAAAGGCTGATGATAGCCGCAAAGCCTGTCACGCCCAAAATTCCCAAACAGCTCGATGCCTGGGACGGCGAACACGACGAAATAGTTGAAATTGACCGGGTGCACGTAGCTGACGCTGATTTTACCGGTGCCACGCACCTGAGTGTGGACACGGCCCAGCTCAGCCGCATAGTGTTCACCGGCGTTTCGTGGCGGGAATTCGCATGGGCGGATGCGACTGGTGAGCGGATTGAGGCGGCAGGCATGCAGACGTACAAAGCCAACCTGCTGCGAACGGAATTTTCCGACTGCCGCATCACCGGGGCTGAATTCGCGGAAGCGCATTTCGAAGACTGCACGTTCCGCAACGTAAAATTCGACGATAGCGGGTTCCGGTTTGCCGTGTTCAACCGCGTGTGTTTCGAAAACTGCATGCTACGGCAGGCGGATTTTGGCGGAGCAAAACTTACCAACGTTTCGTTCAGCGGCTGCGATTTTACCGGCACGAGTTTTATGGGTGCGCAGTGCAAAAATGTGGATATAACCCACCAGGATTTAATCGGCAGCAAAGCCGTTCTGGGCCTGAAGGGTGCCACGATTTCCAACGTGCAGCTGCAGCAGCTGGCACCGATACTTGCGGCAGAACTTGGCTTTCATGTCAAAGATTAGCTTAAGCAGGGTATAATACAGGTAATGATTGAACGTATCGTAAGCGCCACGACACCTACGGATGATGACCAAGTCGACCAAGAGTTCGAGGTAAAACTCCGGCCGCATGATTTTGCGAATTATATCGGCCAGGACCGGCTCAAGCAGAACTTGCAGCTAGCTATTACGGCGGCTAAGAAACGCGGGGAAGCGCTCGACCATGTGCTGCTCTATGGTCCGCCAGGTTTGGGCAAAACCACTATGGCCAGCGTGATTGCCAACGAAATGGGCGCGCAGATCCGCATTACCAGCGGCCCGGCAATCGAACGGGCAGGGGATTTGGCCAGCCTGCTGACCAACCTACAAGACGGCGATATTCTGTTCATCGATGAGATCCACCGCTTGCACCGTACCGTTGAGGAAGTGCTGTATAGCGCCATGGAAGATTACAAGCTGGATATTATGATAGGCAAGGGTCCGTCTGCCCGCAGCCTGCGGCTGGATCTGCCGCAGTTTACACTCATCGGCGCCACGACCCGCACCGGAGCACTGGCAGCGCCATTGCGTGACCGTTTTGGCCACATCCACCGGCTGGAGTTTTATACACCAGCCCAGGTTTCGCAGATTATTGAGCGCGCAGCAGGGATTTTGAACATCAAAATTGATGAGCCGGCTGCAACCAGGCTGGCCGAGCGCAGCCGCCTGACACCGCGTATCGCGAACCGCCTGCTCAAACGAGTGCGTGATTACGCCGATGTGAACGGCGATGGCTTTATCGACCTCGGCATAAGTTCCCAGGCGCTGGAGCTACTCGAAATAGACGAACTCGGTCTTGACCCCGCAGACCGTATGCTTCTGAATGCGATCATCGAAAGCTATAACGGCGGTCCGGTGGGAGTGGAAACACTGGCTGCCTTGACTGCGGAAGAGCGCAGTACCATCGAAGATTTCATAGAGCCGTACCTGATGCAGATCGGCCTGTTGGAGCGGACGCCCCGTGGCCGTAAAGTGACGGCCAAAACATATAATCACCTGGGCAAATCACTGCCAAAGAGCGATAGTGCAGATTAGGGTATAATAGACGATATGTCAGTAAATACTCGGGAAGATGCATATCTCCACAGCAAATTGCCAATCGACGCAGATGAAAAGATCTTAGCTGTATACAAACACCATTGGTTCGCATATGCTTCCGTATGGATCGTGGGTATATTCGTAGTAATACTTGCTATGTCGCTGGCAGTCGCATTCGGTGCGCTGAGTAGTAGCGAAGGAGCGTCGCCGGACCGTAGTACGCAGATTTTGGTAATTACCGGTTTCTTTTCTGTATTGATACTTGCCGGAACTTCTTTGCCGGTGTATCTGCGTTCCCAGGAGCAGCTGGTACTTACCGAAGAAGCATTGCTGCAGATGTTGCAGCCAAGTTTGTTCGCCAGCAAGGTAAGCCAGCTGAGCTTGCAGCATATCGCAGACGTGTCGGTGCGGCAGGATTTTTTCGGCACGATACTCGGTTATGGACATATCACGTTGGAAACTCCCGGCGAGCAGAATAACTATCGGTTTTCTATGTTACCTAATCCGCACGAAGCTGCACGCGAAATCATAGCTGCACACGAAAACTTTGATGCGGCGCTGCAAGGCGGCCGGATAGCAACCACACTCGGCGCTGCTATGCCCCAGGCACCGCAGATAGACCCGCAACAGTATCAGCAGTTTTTGCAGTACCAACAGATGCTCGCACAGCAGCAACAAGAGCAGGCGGGGCGATCAAACGATCCGACCAACCCACCGCAACAGCCGCCTAGCGCATAGTTGTGGCGCTGCTCTGCTTACTCCTGGAACGGGTTGTTACGGGCGCTGTCAAACAGTGTCTGTACGCTCACGCTGTTATCTTGCAGGCTCTGTATCTTGGTGATGGTAGCCGGATCTATGCGGGGTTGTGCCGTGGTCTGTGCCTGTTCTTCGCTGACGCTTGCCGGAGCATTGCTAAAAGCGTTGATGCGCCACAGGATGAATCCGTACAGACTGGCGACTGCCAGGAAAAATATGAATGCTTTGTAGGCGCCTATCTTGCGGCCATAAGCCGTCAGCTGCGGACCGATGTTGCCTAAATCTATGTTTCCGTTCTTCATGGTTTTATAAACTCGTTTATTACCAGTGTAAATGCAACGTTATTCGGGTTGTTGGCGTCCGGCTGCACGCTGATGCTGCCTACTTGAGCGGTACGCCGGTTCTGCTCGATCTTGCTCAGGAAGGTGATGAACCGGTCGTAGGGTACGCGGGCCGTCTGATCCTGCACGATGGTGATGGGCAGTTCATATACGCCCACGATCCCCGCTACGGGCGTCAGCTGTGTAAGGTTAGGGTTGGTGATGGGGCCTGTGGCAATCGCACCGAGCGTGGATGCCGGGAAGGTGATAGATGATAGCTTGCCGATGCCGCTTGCGGCAGCCAGGTTTACTATTTCGCGTATAGCTTCGGCTTGGTCTTTGTCCTGAGGCACGATGGTCTGGGCTATGGTATTGAGTTCGCTGTATTTTGCAATATCCTGTTTGTTTTTGGCGAGGGTGGTCTGCTGGGCGTCGAGTGCGTTACTGTCGGCTTTGAGTTTGCTGAGCTTATCGGCCTGGCCGCCTAGTATGTTGTTCGTGGCGTACCCGATGCCTAGGAGGGCGGCTGCCAGCAACACGACTATGCCGATAAGGATGTAGTTGAGCTGTTTTGCTTTCAGGTTCATTTCTTGGCTCCGCTGTTTATGAACAGGAACGGATTGTCGGTAGCGAAGAGTGCGCGCAGCGTAGCGGTGCAGGGGTATTTCGCTGCCAGCGGATTGCCGCCGGTGTTCGTGCAGCTGATGCTGACGATGTCTGCTTTGCTGAATATCTTGTTCTTGGGGTCGGCCAGGTTTACCTGCAGCTGCGTTGCAGCGTCGTAGTTGGCGGTCTGGGCGGTGACGTCTACGCCACCTTGCGCCTGTGCGATCGTCAGGTTGGTGAGGATGGTGTTGTTGGGTGTGACGCTGGCGAGCTGCTTAAGCAGCTGGGAGAACAAGATCTCTTTGGACAGCACGCTGACGGCCAGCTTGAGGTTGTTGGATATGGCGGTGACCTGTTTTTGGGTACTGGCAAGGTTCTGTGCGTTCAACTGCTCCGTCGTGGCGGTTATCTGTTCTGTGTTGGTTTTGACTTCTTGGGCGAGATACAGATAGCCGCCGCCGATCAACGCTGCCGCAACTACCAGGCTGGTGCTCATCAGGGTTATCCAGCGCACCAGGCTGCGGTTGCGGCGGCCGTAGTGGTAGGATGCTTTGAGGTCGGGCGGCAGCAGGTTGATCATGCAAAGATTTCCTTGGGGTCTATCATGGCAAGACCTACGGCGGTTACATATGACATACGTTCGGTTATGCCGAACGGCTGCAGGTGCTCAAAATCCAGATAAAATGTCGGGTCGAACGAACGGACGGCCAGGCGGAGGGTGCGCGTGAGGTACTCGGCGATACCCGGCATGTTGGCGCCACCACCGGCGATGACTATCTGGGAAATCGTCTGTTTGCCAGAGGCATGCTCCTCGAAATAGCGGATGGTGCGGCGGATTTCCTTTACGAGCAGGCCAAGCATAGGCTCCAACGCGTGCTCTATCTGGGTCTGCTTTTTGCTCAGGTTCAGACCGTATTTCGTTTTGATAAGTAACGCTTCTTTTTCGGTGACATCCAGTCCTTTTGCGATGGCGAGCGTGAGCTGGTCGCCGCCGCAGGCTACCGTGCCGCTCACCACGGGGCCCTGGTCGAACACGGTGATATCCGCACTGTCACTGCCGAAGTCCACCAGGACCGTCGGGATGTCGCTCTGCGGGTCTTTGGAAAACAGCTGCGCGCCAGCACCGATAGAGGTTTGCGCTACGACTACTTCAAGTCCGAGTAAACGGGTGAGGGTCACATATGAATCGACGATGTGCCGCGGCATGCCGACTATGAATACCGATGTGCGGTCGCCGTCGGTGGTGACGCGGGTGTAGTCGATGTATAGGTCTTCGGTCGCAGCGGGGATGTATTGTTCCGCTTCATTCTGTACGGCTTCGGCAAGCTCTTTATCACTCAGGTTCGGAACTTCCATGGCGCGGGTGAATGCGTGTGCGATCGGCACCGAAACAGCCACGCGGTTGGTGGTTATGTCGCCGACCAGATGGTGCTTGAACATCTCCTGCACCGCTTTGGCGATGACTTCCGGCTTAACTATGACGCCGTCTTTGATGGCATCCGAATCGAACGCGGTTTCGCCGTAACCGACCATATGCGGGCGGCCTTTGCCTGGGTCCAGCTGTAAGACCCGGACGTTGCCGTGGCCGATATCCAGGCCGAAGAGGGGCTTATCCTCGAAGAAAAGTGTATTTTTATTGGATTGCGTCACGCGTACTCTGCCCACCTACAGCATAAAAGTATTCTTATGCTTATAATAACACGATGTACGGGTCAGGCAGCTATGAATCGTGAGTTTAATAGCGGTCCGCAAAAGCTCCACTGAACAGTGCCAAGCGGGCCGCAATAATACCGCTTATGCGGTATACTAGAATCAAGATGTACAGACAGAGGGCGGGCAGGTCTGATGCGGGCGGCCGTTTGCATAACTACAACACCGGTAAATCGGCCGGATTTACGCTGGTTGAACTGATGGTCAGTCTGGTGATTATTTCTATCTTGGTGATCAGCCTGTTCGGTCTGTTCATTACCCTGGTGCACAGTGCCACGCTTGCCAAGCAACGCGCCGTGGCACTTACCCTGGCTACCAACCAGATGGAATATCTCAAATCATTGCCATATGACAACCTGATCGTCATCGGCGGGGCAATCGCTGGTACGGGCGTGATTCCACCTTCGTCTCCCAAGACAGTCAACAACGCGCACTATACCGTCAACACGAGCATAAATTACGTAGATGATGCCTATGATAACTGTGGTAATATTTACAGCACTACCGCCCAGAAACTGCAATATTGCCGGAATTCCACCGCAGCCACACCGACTACTGATACGAACTTCGCTGATTACAAAGTGGTGCATGTGAGCGTGCTGAACGCCGGCAGCACACAGTTGGCCAGCGTAGATACACAGATAGCTTCGCGCGTTTCTGAAACGGCCAGCAACACGGGGGCGATCGTGATTACGGTAGTGGACGGCACTGGAACGCCGGTATCCGGCGCGACGGTGAATGCTACAGACACCACCGTGGCGCCTACCGTGAATGCCACGGATACCACCGACGGCAATGGTCTAGCTATCATCTACAAGGCAACGCCAGATGCCGGGAACGACTACGTTATCACGGCTTCAAAGAGCGGTTATTCCACGCTGACTACCATTGCCGCCTCTGGGTCACTGCAGCCTACCTATCAGAACCAGAAAGTTATTACGCAGCAGGCCTCTGCGCTGACGATGAAGCTGTACCCGATGACGGCTAACAGCTTGGTGGTGGAAACTACCAACACCAGCGGCACGGCACTGGCTGGCGTAAAGGTGTACGCCAAGGGCGGCTACAAAAAATACACGGCCACGAGTGATACCAGCTATTATTTTGATAATATGAGCGGCACTGATAGCCGCCCGACTACCGACGGTAGCGGTCTAGCGGCGATTTCCAGTCTGGTCCCGACCAATGGTTACACGTTTTGCGGCGATGCTGGGGCAACCAGCTGTGCCGTGGGCGGCACTGCGTACTATCTTGCGGCGGCAGTGCCATACAGCGGGGCGAATTCGCTCGGCCCGATCACCATCCCCATCTACGATACCAACAATCCACCGGCTACGCCCTACACCTACAACGGTACGCAGTATGTCCAGAAAGTGCGGCTGATGCTCACTACCAATGCTGCGTTCCCGCGGGTATTTACCATGGACCCGGACGACGTGAGCTTGTCGGGAGGCCCGCTGAGCAGCGTGCTGGTGACAATTACCGGTGCCAATCTGACTTCCGCCACGGCAAAATTTACCCAGGGCAGCAACACTTACACCGGCACGGGCTGTACAACGTCCGCCACCCAGCTCAAGTGCAGCTACAATTTCAGTACGCTCACCACGGGTACCGCCCAGCTGACAGTTACGAACGGTTCGGGTACGCTTACACTGCCTACGGCACCGCTTGGAGGACTGAATGTCGGTGCGTAAGCTGGAGCAGGGCGGGTTCAGTATCGTGGAGCTGCTGATAGCATTGCTGCTGGCCGTGATGGTGAGTCTGATATTCATAACGTTCTTCCGGACGAGCCTGGTGCAGTATCTGAACATCCAAAAGGACGGCAGTACGGCCACGGTGCTCGCAGCCCAGGAGGCGCGGCTAGCAAATGTGCTGCGTAGCACCACGAGTGTTGTATCGGCATCGGCGAACGACCTGGTGCTCTATGCCTATTTTTACCCAAGTGACGCATATGTATCAAAACTGCACTATTATGTCTCGAATGGTCAGCTGTTGGCCACGATGACTCCGATGAGTGCTAACCCGCCCACTGGTACGCCGCTGACCGGCAGTGCCAAAACATTTACGATCATCCCTAACTTTTACCAGGATGGCAGTACGCCACTGTTTGCATACATAGACAGCTCCAACACTGCGCTGGGTACTCCCGTGGGTGATCTGAACGCCATCAAGCAGGTGCAGGTGAACCTGGCAGCCACGGCGTCGAACGGAGCGAATCAGTCCATGACATTGCAGGTAGTATTACGTAATATGAAGACGAACCTATGATGCGGCTGCATATTCGTACACTCCAGGACCGGATACAGGGCTTCGTGCTGCCCGGTGTGATCGCGTTCATGCTGGCTATGTCGATCATCGGCGTGGCTACCATCACCATCATCCTTACTAACTTCGAGATCGTGGGTGACAATGTGCGCAGCCAGCAGGCGTTCAATATTTCTGAAGCCGGCATCAATTACTATTTGTGGCACCTGAGCCACAACGCCAACGATTACAAAGACGGCCTGACTACGCCCACTACGCCGGATGCGAATCTGGGGTATGGGCCGTATGTGCACAATTATGTGGATGACAACGCCAAGACCACTGGTACGTATACGCTGTGGATAAAGCCGCAGGGAAGTGGTTCCAGCCTGGTGACGGTGCGTTCCATCGGCAAGGTGGACGGCAGTAATGCTACGCGTACGGTACAGGCACAGATCGGTGCAGCATCGTTCGCCAGCTACGGCCTGGTGGCCGATACGGAATTCTGGTTCGGGTCCAACGAGTCGGCCAACGGACCGATTTTCTCGAACGTAGGCGTACACATGGACGGTAGTAACAGCGATACGGTGGGCAGTGCCAATGCCAGCTACACACCGCAAGGCCAGTACGGCGGCGACGGTGGTTCGCACAACGGCGTCTGGTGCAGCAGCTCGGTAACGGTGCCGAACTGCAATACGCGCAACAAAACCAGCTGGTCCTATCCCAAGACCAGTGTGGATTTCAACCAGGTATCGACCAGCCTGTGTACCATGAAAAAAACCGCTTTCAGCGATGACAGCGCCACCTCGGCACTGGCCGGCCAGGCGAATGCTTGCAGCCAGGTGCCGACTACACGCACCAACGCCTACATACCGCAGCGGGCTACCAGCTTCAGTGCGACGCAGGGCTATCTGGTGCAGCTCAACACGAACGGCACATACGATCTGTATAAAGTGAGCGGCGAAAACGACCAGGCGGCAAGCTATTCCGCCGCACTTACGCTGCAGTCGGTGGCGACCGGCATAGCCATACCGCCCTCCGGCGTGATCTTTGTGGAGGATAACGTGTGGGTACGCAGCAACCCCACATTTCATGGCCGTGTGACGATTGCGTCCGGCCGGCTGGCTACCAGCAATAATACGAACATCACCATAGCGGATCAGATTCTGTATAGCGCTAAGAATGGTAGCGATGCCATCGGCCTGGTGGCAGAAAATGACGTTGCCATTGCGCCCTATGCGCCGCCTAGCAGCAGCGGCAGCTTCAACTTTGAGATAGATGCGGCAGCGCTGGCGCAGAGCGGTTCGGTAACCTGGCCGCAATATTATGCCGGCACCACTTCGTGCACCAAGGGCTGGACGAACAGTACGCAGACATTCACCTTTTACGGTTCAGTGGCCACGCGCCAGGATTGGACCTGGAACTACCAGCGGGGCGGGGGCTGCGGCAATGCCGTGCGGGACACCACGACCGGTAATTATATATCTGGCGTAGAGCACACCAACACCGATTACGACTACAACCTGCTGTATTCGCCACCGCCCAGCTACCCGATAACAGGCACGTATAACATTCTTAGCTGGCGGGAAGTGCTGACTAAACCATAGGGTAAGCGTGCTAAAATCCCCACAAAACTAAATGAAAGACCCCTCGTTCCAGTCTGCAATTGCAGGTGAAACGAGGGGTTTACCCTCCAGGTAAATCTTTAGTTACAGAGCGTCGGCAATCAACGCCTCATACGCGACCACGCCGGCAGCATTCGGGTGGAATGAGAACCGGTGCTCGGCGATGTCCAGACCAAAGAAGTATGGAGTTGCCGCGCACACCTCGTGCCCGATGAACGGCGAGCCGCTTGCCGTCGGGTCGACAAAGTGGAAGTGCGATCCCGCGCTGGACACTGCATCCGCCAGGTCACCATTTAGGGCGTCTACGATGTTGTCGGCTGCCGTCCGCTCTGAGTTAGAGAAGAACGTGCAGCTTACGCCACTTGCGGGCGCGACCTTGGGATAGCCAACGACGTAGACGTCCGCACTTGGGCTATGAGAAGCGATGTCGCTAAACAGTGAGTCCAAGCTTGATGGAAGCACATACCATGCTACTTCCATACTGTTCTGGTACTGCAGACTGTCGCTGTCGCATGTACTCAGGACGCACTCCTCGGCGAAATCTGCGAAATACGCATCATTGCCACCGATGGTGATTGTCACCACGTCAGTGCTGTCGTCCAAGAAGCCCAGTTGCCCAGGCTCTCCGTTCATGCCCGCGACTACGCTACTGGTAGTTGCGCCGGAGCAAGCTCTGAACGCAGATAACCGCATTTCGGTGTCTTCGGCGAGTTGTACCGAATACGCGTTAAGGCTGCGGTCACACGCATTTCCACCATTGTTGTCAGTTCCAGACACGAAGGGTGGATTGCCCTCGCCAGCAGAGTACGAATCCCCTAGTGCCACGTAGTTCGTAGTAAGTGAGATTCGGCCAAATACACCTGAACGAGGGTAGTCACTTCCAGTGACAGGAATGCTCAGAATCTGAGGGCTGTCTGTGCTCAGATTGCATGGCGGAACTGCAGATCCACTGGTGGTGGAATGCCTGCAGAGAACTAGATAGTACTGCCCGCCGCCCATCACGTGTTGATCTGGCGAAGCGCTCATGGCAACGAATGTATCGATGCCACTTGTTCCGAACTGCTGCACCGCATCGAACAGCGTTGTTTTGACTCCGACGGAGTTGTAGCTCTCCACAATGACATTGCGGTCATTATTGGAGAGTGTCTCCGTACGCTGCAAGATGACATTGCCACTACTGTCCACCATAATGCCTAGCGTGGACGTATTGGTAGCGAAGCTTTGCTGGTATGTAAGCGTACCGCTGCTATCAAAATAGCCGAAGTACTGTCCACCGCTAGTGTCATTCCATTCCAACACAACGCCATTGGCTGGCGTAACAAACAGGTAGTATGGATTAGGCGTGTAGCCACTTGGGTAGCTCACAGTGCCTGCATTTGAACCATCCAGGTCACGGTAGTACACATAGTTTATATGTGTATGTGTGACGCTGCTGTACGCTTCCGTCGCCATATACACACGACCTAATGTCGTGATCTCCGCACTGACCGGACTAGACCCACTTGGGACAGTTGGAGCAAACGTAGTAGCATCCGACGAACCATCGTAGGCGGTGTAGTGCACCGTATCGTTGTCTCCGACGGTTGCGATGCCACCATTGTACGGAAGTAGTTTCGGCATGTAGCCGGTCGTAATCCACGTTAGCTGTACTGCTGACGCGAATCGTTGCTTTCCTGTGGCGGCGTCTAGGCCTTGGAGCGTCCGCTGTCCGCTACATGTATTCATTAGCGACATGTAGATGTTTCCATCATATCCCATCGCTAGGTCAGTAACCGAGAAGTAAGCGGGGAAGCCATAGCATGGCACGTTTCCAACGTCATAAGTCCATAGTAGCGTGTCGCCGCTACGGCCTATGATTTGCTGGGAATCGTTTGCGGTATTCCTCTGGACGTAGTAGGTGGAATTGTCGACTCCACTAACTAACTGAGAGGCGCAGTAATGTGTCGATGTGGTTCCGTTACCGATGGAGTAAGTATGCGCGTGGTCCGCACTGATGGTTACCTCCGTCGGAACGTTGGTCGTGTTGCACGACCTGGTGCCGAGCGTAAGGGCTCCGTTGCCGTGAGCGCTTACCAACGCCATCGAGTCTAGCTGTAGCCCGGTGGGCCAAGCGACACTCGTAACCGAGGCCAGGGCAGGCTGTGTCCCTGTAATGATTGCGATACTTGAGCTCAGCACCATGAGTGGTACTGACAGTAAGCTCCAGAGCTTAATACGCATCTGCCGACCTTTCTGTAAAAGAGCGAACCATGCCATTTTTGGCACAGTTATACTTGAAGGACAAACTAATTATAATAATGGAAAGTAAGTTAAACAACCATAAAAGGGACTCAGATGAGTCCCTTTTTAGTTAAGCTAGAAACGTTTACTAGTTGTTACTCTGCTTGCTGACCGTCGATCCGTCAGATTCCAGCTTTGCACTAATCGTGTAGTTAGTACAAGGAGTACTTGAGCCATCTGCATCACTACAGCTAGCTGGAGTTACAGTGTAGACGTATGCATAGCCACTGGCTGGCATGCTTGCGACTACCTGGTTACTGTTGCTCTTAGGGTCTTGCAATGCGTTTGCGTCAAAACCTTTCATGTGGGCTGTTCGCCATGTGCTATCATTTAGGTCGGCAAATGTCGGGTACGTATTGTTGCTAGAGTAGTATGACTCAAGCGCAGCCTGTACCGCACCGATGTCCGTTTTGCGCTTGCTGTCGCGAGCCTTTTGCTGAATACCGGTGAAGGTTACGATAACCAACGTTGCCAAAATACCAATGACGACAATGACGATCAAAAGTTCAACGATCGTGAAGCCTTTTGACTTGTTCTTAAGTGAAACCATGGGGGCCCACCCTCCTTGTAATGTTTTTTGTAAAGATGCCTAAATCAGATTTTATCTGTAAGCCTACGCTCATTATAACCATAAGCTACGTGCCGTCAAGGGTGGAGACGAGGTTTGACGGCTTTGATTGTGGATAGTTTAGTCGCTGCCGATCTGCGTACTGAGGTTTGCGATCGGACCCATCACGCTGGCAGCGATCAACCCCACTCCGGCACCCAGGAACACGATCATCACCGGCTCGATAATAGACGCCAGACTGTCGATGGTAGTAGCCACCTCTTCTTCGTAAAAATCAGCCACTTTCACCAGTACTACGTCGGTCTTGCCTGTCTCCTCGCCCACGGCGAGCATCTGCGAGACGATCTTAGGAAAATGCTGGCTGGCAGCCAGCACTTCGGACAGCTGTTTGCCCTCCTGCACCTGCTTGGCGGCCGCAGCGAGCTCTTTTTCGATCACCTTGTTGCCGATGGCGGCGCCGGTCACCGATAACGCCTCCAGCACGTTCACACCCGCAGACATAAGCGCCGAAAAGATACGTGCGAACCGCGCGATGGCTATCTTGGTTATGAGCGTCTTGACGATCGGGGTGCGTAGCATGAGCGCATGGAACTGATACTTGCCTTTCGGTGTCCTGATGTAATGCAGCACGCCGTAAATGACGCCGGCCGTAGCAGGTAGCACGATGTAGGCATATTTGCGGCAGATGTTGCTGAAGTCCATCAATATCTGCGTGTAGATGGGTAGTTTTGCGTCCGGGCCGCCCAGGCTCGTGATGATGCTTGATATCTTGGGCATCAGGATGAACATCACGCCGAAGAACGCGATGACGGTAACGGACAAAATGACCGTCGGGTATGTCATGGCACCCTTGATGCGCTTTTTGATGCTGGCATTCTGCTCTACCTGGAGCGCTAAGCGTTTAAGGATCTCATCCAAAATACCGCCCTCTTCACCGGCACGCACCATGTTTACGAATACATCGTCGAATACTTTCGGGTATTTGCCGAATGCGTCGCCGAGCGCGGTTCCGCTTTCTACGTCTTTGGTGATCTTGGTGAGCACTTCACGGAAATACGGACTGCTGGGGCTTTCCTGGAGTGTCGCCAGACCGCGGGTCAGGGGCACGCCGGCCGAAATCATCGTGCTCAGCTGCCGTACGAAGATCACCATATCCTGCGATTTTACCTTTTTGCCCCCGAAACTCAGGCTGCCGCCGATGCCTTTGCCATTTCCGGCTTTGACGGTAAGCGGGTGGAGCTTCTGGCGGGTGAGTGCGGCCACCGCAGCCGCATGGTCGGCAGCCTCTATAGTGCCACTTGCTGTGGTGTTGTCTGGCCGCTGGGCTTTGTAGGTAAATAGCATGGGTTTAGTTTTCGGCGGTTACGCGTAGTATTTCTTCGATGGTCGTCTGACCGCGGAGCGCTTTTACGAGCCCGTCGGTCTGCATGGTAACCATGCCCTCTTCGATAGCTTTTTCCTCGAGGGTGTCACTCGGTGAACTATTGATGATGAGCTGCTGGATATGCGTTGAGTTGGTCAGTACTTCGTATATGCCCATGCGCCCTTTGTAGCCGGTGTGATTGCAGTTGTCGCAGCCGGCATCGTTGGCTTTCCAGAGTTTGCTGATGATTTTTTCGGTCGTGGCCAGTTCACTGACGACATCCGATTTCGCATTGCCCTTGTTGCCGATACCGGCGGCCAAGGCTTCGGCTTCGAGTTTGTGCAGGCGCAGCATCGCTTCGGCGGTGGTGAGTTTGAACGACTTGCCGATCTGGGCCAGCCGTGCGGAATCGGGCACGTATTCCTGGCGGCAGTCTGGGCAGAGTTTGCGCACCAGACGCTGTCCGACTACTACCCGAACGGTACTGGCTATAAGGAACGGTTCGATATCCATATCGAGCAGACGTGGCAGGCAGGTGGCGGCATTGTTGGTGTGCAGCGTACTGAATACCAGGTGCCCAGTCAGCGCTGCCTGCACGGCCAGGTCGGCCGTTTCGCCGTCACGCACCTCTCCCACCATGATGATGTTCGGGTCCTGGCGAAGCAGCGCGCGCAGTCCGCTCGTGAACGTCATGCCCGCCTGCGGATTGACTTGCGTCTGGTTGGCGCCGACCACACGGTACTCCACCGGGTCTTCCACGGTACTGATGTTGACCCCAGGGTTATTGAGCATGCTGAGCACACTGAACAGGCTGGTAGACTTGCCGGAACCGGTCGGGCCGGTTACCAGCACCATGCCGTGCGGCTGAATGATGGCGTGCTGCACGGCTACGAGCGACTGGCCCCAATATCCTAATTCTTCCAACGTGGCGGGCTTGCTGGACTCGTCCAGGATACGCATGACTACCTTTTCGCCGTCCACTATCGGCAGTGTGGAAACACGCAGCGCATATATATGTCCGCTGACCGATATCTTGAACCTGCCATCCTGTGGGGCGCGGTGTTCATCGATCTTTAGGTTGGCCAGGATCTTTATGCGACTGATCAGACTGTTCAGGACCTTGCGCGGCAGCTTGTTGGCTTCCCGCAGGATACCGTCCACGCGGTAGCGGACCAGTACGAAGTTTTCGCGTGGCTCGATGTGTACGTCGCTGGCGCCGGCTTTTACACCGTAGTCAATGATGAGGTTGACCGTCTGT
>Ga0247778_1001081_pt1 | contig 15200 bp, 12 predicted proteins | sample UWRJL049202B5_FD_179939 | JGI IMG/M metagenome (GOLD analysis project Ga0247778, IMG submission 179939) | Plant litter microbial communities from Arlington Agricultural Research Station in Wisconsin, United States - UWRJ-L049-202B-5 | ecosystem: Environmental > Terrestrial > Plant litter >... | reverse complement strand
TGGACCTGGCGGCATTTAAGGATATGATCGCATCGGAGGATGTTATCCTTCTGGATACCCGGCCCTCGAATGTGTTTGTAGAAGGATATATTCCGGGTTCTATCGGGATCGGTCTCGACGGCCGGTTCGCCGAATGGGCCGGTAGCCTCCTGCCTTTTGACAAGACCTTTGTCCTGGTGACTGCACCGGGTGATGAGAAGGAAAGTGTGGTGCGGCTGGCCCGCGTCGGATTTGATAAGATGAATGGATTTTTGGCGGGCGGCTATGAGACCTGGCGGAATGCGGGCGAGCCGATCGATATGGTCGTCGATGTCGAGGCGGATGAACTGGCAATGGATATTCCTTTTGATCCGAATCTGGTGGTAGTGGACGTGCGTCGCGAGACGGAATATGCCGATGGTCATATCAAAGGGGCCCTCAATGTACCCCTGAACGACCTGGTGGATCCGGCGAGCATGGTTAATTTTGAAGAGCAGCATAATCTTTACCTGCATTGTGGCGGAGGCTACCGGAGTATCATTGCCGCCTCCCTGATGAAACGCCAGGGTATCCATAATTTGCGGAATGTGGCGGGCGGCTGGACGAAGATCAGGGAACAGAAAGGCATCCAGATCGAAAAAGAGAAGAGCGTGCTGAACTGAACCGATGGGAGGAATCCGGGTCGCAATGACGGGGCCGGCAATTGCTGGGGGAGACCGGAGCAATCAGATCGTTACGATCCCATTGCGGATCGCATATAGCACCAGTCCCACTCTTGTCTTGACATGTAATTTCTCAAATAGCGTATCCCGGTAGCCATCGATGGTACGGGGACTGAGATACATCTGATCGGCGATCTCTTTATAGGTGCATTCCGTACAGGCCAGTTTGAGAAACTCCAGTTCGCGCTCATTCAGGGTGAGGAGGCTGCGGACCTTTTGTTCCGGCTCGTCCAGGGCATTGATGGTGTGGATGAGTTTCCCGGTCACCATTTCGGAATAATAGAATCCCTTTTGCATAACGGCCTGTAACGCGAGTTTTAGTTCCCCGGGCTCGATGTCTTTCAATATATATCCCTTTACGCCATTCTTCAGCATGCGGATGATGGAGTTGTCCGTGTCATACATGGATAGGGCCAGGGTTTTTATACAGGGGTAATTATGTTTCAGCCACAGCGCGGTCTCATAGCCGTCCATTTCGGGCATGTTGATATCCAGCAGCACGAGGTCGGGCAGACAGCGGGGCTTAAGCTGCTTGATGAGGTCTTTCCCATTATAGGCCTCGAATAAGACGGCATATTCGCCGAAGCTCCGGATCAGGTTGGCTAAACCATTCCGCAGCAGTATATGGTCATCCACGAGTACGACCGAGGGTTTATTATTAGTCATCACAATCAGGTTTAGGTTCAGGTTGTTTCGTGTATAACGGGCACGCTGATGGTAACACTTGTTCCATGATCAAGAGTGCTGCTAATCTGGAAACCTGCACCTATTAACCGGGCCCGGTTATGCATATTTTTTATGCCCAGGCCGAATGATGAGTTGTGTGTCAGAGAAGTACAGTCAAATCCTTTTCCATTGTCGATAATGCTGAGTGTAAGTTCTTCCGGCTGATAACGTAAATGTATTATAATTTTTTGAGATGCTGCATGTTTTATAATATTGTTCAAGGTCTCCTGCGTAATGCGATAAATGATCAGTTCATTCTGTTTATCAAGGGAATAGGGCGTTCCTTCCAACTGGAATACCGTCTCGTAATCCCCGGATTTCCGGATCATTTCCAATTCATATTCGATAGAACGGGCCAGGCCCTGGTCGGTAATATAGTCCGTACTGAGGCCATGGGAAAGATTTCGCAGATCAAAGATGGCCTGGCTGACGAGCTTTTTGGAATCGTAGATCTTTTCTTCCAGGTTGGTGGGTTGGGAGATATCCATGGTTGCCAGGTTGAGCTTGGTAAGACTTAGCATCTGACCGATGTTGTCGTGTATTTCCTGGGAAATATGCCGAAAGGTCTGTTCCTGGATCTCCAGTTGGGTTTTTAGTAATTCCCGTTCGTAGGACAACTTCATCTGCTCTTTCTCCCGAAGATGCCTGCGGTGGCGACTGCGGTATAAGAACAGGAAAGATATCATGAGGGCGCCCAGTAACAGTAAGGTGATCGTCCCTGCAATCACTGCGATAATGATCTCCGATGATTCCTTTTGCATAAGAAGGCCATTGTAAAGCAGGAATAAAGGATTAAAGTAAGATTATTATTAATGCTCTGGAAAAGTTTCTTGGCGGTGTCGCTGGCATGAGTAGTCAGGAGATTGAAAAACAGGTTATAAGAGAGGTCGCCGAGGTAGAAAAAAAATACGCCGGTAGCGATCCAGAACATGGGGTCTTTGCCCAGCTCTTCTTCGACGGGATTCAGCAGCAGCTCGTAAAAGAAAAGGCTGCAGAAAATGACCATGAAGACGGAGCCCAGGGCTATAGTGTATGAATGCCAGTTAAAAAAGCCCTGTATAAAGAAGATGTTCAGCAGGGCCAGCGGGGGATATATGATCATGAATCCCTGGGCCAACTTTTTGTAGGCGGGGTTCTGCAGGTGTAACGAGAAGATATATGCGTAAAAAACAAACTCCACGGTGGTGGAGATATTGAAGAGCCAGGAGTTATGATGGCGCAGGACATTACTGATGTATCGCCCTGCCAGTTCGACCATCACAATGAAAAAAAGAAATAAAGGGAACAGCCGGAAGGCTGTCCCTTTCAATTTCGGGTAGATGAGGGCGCTGATAATAAAGGCGGCCAGTTCAAAATAATTATCAATCGATAGCGGGAACATCAATGTTTTGTTTTTCGACTAGGCATTTGGAGGTGGGAACGTTGGGCAATTGGGCGGACAGAGCTGTGAATGGTTGTACCCCTGTCCTCCGTTTGCGGGTGCCGTGGCGGAAGCAATAGGGGGGAAGAGATCCTGGTGCGATCCGTCGGAAGCCGCCAGCGTGGGGATGAGCACAAGGGTTACTCTTCCTTTGTACGTGGGATCCGGTGTGCCGGGGATATCGACGGTGGAGGGATACTTTGCGAAATAGATACGAATGCCGTCTCCGTCGGATTCATTGATGAGAGATGTCAGATCGGCGATATCTGCGAGAGAGAGCCATGCGGCCCGGGTCTTGTCGGGGAACCAGCCCTCTTCATCCTTGTATGTACCAATGAGTTGCTGTGCAACGCTCTCGGTGATCCTGCTGCCTACGTTAACTGTTGCCATATTATAATGTTTTGAGAGGTTAAAAATGAACCCTCAATATAACAACCATTTCACCCATCCAGCCGGAAAAAGCACCCAAAAAGAGTCCCGTTATTACACCCTTTTTTGGGTCATTTGACAAGTCCTGGGGTAAACCCGGGGGCGATCCCCAGGGAAAACGCGTATATGATCCTCATTCGGGAAAGGGGAAAGGTTTAGGAAACAGGTGAGACCGGGACAGGGGGCAGGATCTGTCCTGATGGTTGAACTTCTGATGGCAGACAGGGGCCGCCAACCCACAGAGGGGTGTATTCATCTTTCCATGCATGTTTCCACCGCCGGTGGCTCCACAGCCACATATCCGGGTTCTTGCGGATGACAGCCTCGAGATAGCTGGCATAATCCCGGGTCAGCTGACCTTCGGGCAGGGCGCTGGCATTGGGGCAGCCGAGCTGCAGGGTCGCGTGATAATGCCCACGCCGGGGTTTTTCGATACAGGCGAAGACTACGGGCAGGTTACAGCTGCGGGCACCTTTTTCCGGTCCACTGACAAAGGGGGTGGGGCGGCCGAAAAAGTTCAGCCACCACGCGGAATGCATGTTACCGGGGTTCTGGTCGGCTACCAGTCCCAGCAGGTATTGGGAGTTGAGATAGGGCGTGATCGATTCGCGCATGTTGGTTGCCGGTAGGAAGACGTTTCCGCTGCGGGTACGGAGCCGGTAGAATAACTTCTCAAAGAATTGATTGCTGATCGGCATATAGACGACGAGAATTTTATAGGGGGTTAATTTGGTGAGTACGAGCTGGCCCCATTCCCAGTTGAAGGTGTGTCCCAGGTGCATCTGGCAGCTGGCGCCCGACGCATAGAGAGGCCCCAGGACGCCGGTATCGATGGTAAATCTTTTTTGCAAAAATGAATCACCGGCCGAGAGCAATTTGACCACTTCTATAAAGGAGTCGATAAAGTTTCGATAGAATTTTTTGGCGATGCGGACTCTTTCGGCCTCTGTCTTTTCCGGAAAGGCGATGAGGAGGTTGGACATGACGACTTTCTTCCGGTAGCCGAATACATAATAGACCAGGCCGTAGAGACCGTCCGCGATCACATATAATACGCGCATGGGCAATAGGGACAGCAGGTACAGCGCTCCGTAACAGATATGATACATGGGTGCAATTGGTTACCCACGCGATCGGGCCATGGGGGGTGTTAACAATTATTCGGGGTCATTCGAATGGTTCGGCGTAAAGATAAGGGGATCGACCCGGATCAGCCAGCGATCAATGTTAATCTACCCAAAATTTCCTGTATTCTTCTTTCCATGGGATCTTCCATCTGCGATGGCTCCAGAGCCAGAGGGCGGGCTCCTGGCGGATCGCGTCTTCCAGCAGCCTGGCGTAACGGATGGTCAGCTGGCCTTCGGTCGTGGCGGCGGGATGATCGGAGATGGTGGTAAAATGGACATGGTAATAACCCCTGCGGGTCTTGTAGAAGCGGACGAATACGGCCGGGATATCGGCGATGCGGGCGCCTCGCTCCGGTCCTCTTACGAAGGGGGTGGGGCGTCCGAAGAAATTCAGCCAGTAGGCGATATCGGGGCCTCCGGGAGCCTGGTCGGCAACCAGGGTAAGGAGGTATTGGGTATTCCGGTACGGGAGGATGGACCGTTGCATGCGGGTGGCGGGCAGCAGGATGGAGCCGGTGCGGCTGCGGAGATGGAGGAAGAGCCTGTCCATGATCTTATTGCTAAGGGGCATGTACGCGACGATAAAGGCGTATTCCGTCAACAGGGGCATGGCCGCATTGGCAATTTCCCAGTTGAAGGTATGTCCCAGGTGGAGCTGGCATTTTCGACCTTCTTTGTAAAAGGCCTCCAGAAGTTCCGGGTTGTCGATGATAAAATGTCTTTTTATAAAGGAGCGGCTGGCGGAGAGCAACTTGATCGTTTCGATGAAATTGTCCACAAAATTCCGGTAGAATCTTTTTGCGATGCGGATCCTGTCGGCGGTTGTCTTTTCGGGGAAGGCGATCTGCAGGTTTGCGAGCACCACATCCCGCCGGTAGCGGATGACATGGTAAAGGAGCCAGGCTAAAAGGTCAGCCAGGCCGTGGAGCAGCCAGATCGGCAGCAGGGACAGGACGTAGATCAGTCCATATACTACGTAGTACATACCTACTTATTAACCCAATTCTTCGCTTCTTGTTCGATATGGTGGAGATCTACTTTTACTTTGAACTTGTTGCGGAGATGCCGGGCCAGGGCGTCGGCGGCGTATACGCTCCGGTGTTGGCCGCCCGTACAGCCAAAGTTGACGGAAAGGCTGTCGAAATCCCTTTTGATATAGTCTTCAACGGCGATGTCCACGATATTGTAAATGCTGTTGAGGAATTCGGGCATCCGGGTCTGTTGCTCCAGGAAGTCCCTGACTTCTTTATTACGGCCCGTCAGGACCTTGTATTCATTGATCCGGCCGGGGTTCAGGATGCCCCGGCAGTCGAAGACGAATCCGCCACCATTTCCGCTACCATCCATGGGTATCCCCTTCCGGTAAGAGAAACTATTGATATGGACCACCAGTGGGGTGCTCTCGATTGCCTGAACCGGTTCGAAACGCCTGATGATCTCTTCGTCGACGATGAGGCCCAGCAATCTTTCGAATTCGGGGAGCCCGATGCCCACCTGTTTGTGGGTGAGGAACCATTTGAAATTCCGCAGGGCAAGGGGGATGCTGGTAAGAAAATGCGCCTTGCGTTCGAAAAGGCCCCGGAAGCCGTAGGCACCCAGCACCTGGAGGAGGCGGATCAGCACATAGCCATTGTACTGACTGACGAAACGAAGCCGGTCGATCTTTTTGTTCAGGAGTATTTCCACGCTATCCATATAATGCTCCAGGAGTTGGTTCTTCCAGGCGTCGGGCAGTTCGGCCTTGGCCTGCCATAGCATAGAGGCCACGTCGTATTGAAGGGCCCCCTTCATCCCTCCCTGGAAGTCGATAAAGTGCACGCGGTCCTGGTCGATCAGGATATTGCGGCTCTGAAAGTCGCGGAACATAAAATATTTATGATCGACATGGGTGAGATAGGTGCTGAGTGCCTCGAAGTCATCGATCAGTTTTTCCTTGTCATAGGGAATACCGAGCGTGTCGAGGAAATAATATTTGAAATAGAGCAGGTCGCTGAGTATCGCCTGCCCTCCAAATTCTTTGGAAGTAATGGACCAGCTGTAGTCCAGGTCCTTGTCGCCGTTGATCTGCAGTTTTGCCAGTTCTTCAAGGCTTTGACGGAACAAGCCGTAGACATGATCGTTGTAACCGTATTTCTCCAGTTCTCCCAGGAGGGAGAGGTCGCCGAAGTCCTGCTGGAGGTAGATGGTATAGGCCTCGTTCACCGTATAGATCTCGGGTACCGGGCATCCGCTGGCCAGAAAATGACGGCCGAAATGGATGAAGGTCCTGTTCTCCTTTACATTCTCATTGTAAGTTGCGATATAGGACCTGTCGCGGGTCCTGATACGGAAATAGACCCGGTTGCTGCCGGACTGGGGGATCTTTTCCATTTCGGTGACCGGTGAGGGGTCGTAGGATGCGAATAGTTCTTTTACGGATTCGATGATAGATTGCATAATTGGTTTGTAGGCGGCAAAAATATAATATTTTGGCCGGTCGGGCTCCTTCCTTATTGAGACGATCCGCCGCCCTGGGTGCTGACGCGTTTATTTTCGTCCTCGGCGCCGGTCTTGCGTTGCCGGGCTGCCTTGACCTGGGCACTGCCAAAACGATAGGAAAATGATAGTTTCAACTGTCTGCTCTCGTAGCCGCCGGCGACAAGGACGGTCTGACCGGCGAAATTGCTGACGGCGGACCAATGGAGCGTATTGAAGATATCACTGACGGAGGCCTTCAGGGTGGCGGCTCCGTGCAGGATCGATTTTGAAACGCCGCCATCGGCGCTCCAGAGCGATTTAGCCTTAAAAGTGCCCTGCAGGATTGCCGGTGAATTATAGAAACCACTGGCCTCAGCTATCCAGCCCTTGCCGAACTTTATGCTCTGCTGGACATAGAGGCTTGTAGCCAGTACATTCACGCGCACTATCCTTCCGATACCGAAATTGGCTTTGTAGAGCGTATAGTAGCTATTGCTATTGAAGAAGAGGCTGTATCCTTTGTATTGGAAGGGATAGCTGATATTCAGGCTGGCAATGTCCTGGGTAGCCAGGTTCTTTTTGATGATAAAGGCCTTCGAAGTCTCTGTCGTATCGAAGAGGGCTGTGAATACATCCTGTACATGGCTGTAGTTCAGCGTTGAGGTTAGCTTGTATTTGTACATGAAGGTAAGCCCGACGCTGTGGGTATACTGGGGTCGCAGCCGGGTATTGCCTTTCTGAAAGGTATATTCATCGATCTTGAATTCAAAGGGATTCAGGTCCTGATAGGCCGGGCGGTCGATGCGCCGGCTGTAGTTCAGGGTCCACTGCCGCAATGGGTCCTTATTGTACGTGAGGGCGCCGCTGGGAAAGAAGTCCACATAATGCCGGTCGAATGTGGAGTCAAAAACAACATAGGTGGCTGCCTTCTCTCTGTAACCCGTGGAAATGCCTTTGGAATTGGTATTCTCGACCCGTAGTCCTGCCTGAAGGACCCAGCCTTTCAATGTCCTGTTGTAATTTGCATAGACTGCATTGATATTTTCCTTGTAGTTGAAATTATTGCTGTGCAGGGTATCCTTTGTTTTTACGTTGGGATAGACATAATACTGTTGAAAGTCGTTCCAGCTCGTTACATAGGATGATTTGAAGCCCAGGCCCAGCCGGCCTTTTGAAAAATTCTGCTCGTAGTCGGATTTGAGGCTATAGATGTAGATATTACTGGGAGACAGCATATTGTACACCGTATTATAAAGAGGCGCGCCGGAAGGTTTCGAATAATAATTGGGTTGCAGCTGGTCGTTCCTGATCCGGTAGAGTCCATAATCGGCATCCACATTCCATTCATGACCACTGGTGTCTGCATAGCGGTAATTGGCATTCAGGTTGCCATTGTCCCTTCTCCCGCTTCCTCTGTTGTTGGCATTCAGGATCCTGTCCACCACACCGGTGGGAATATAGGAAATGGGCGTGAGACTGAAAGTATTAGTGCTGTTGCCGGAAAAGGATCCGCTGGCGATCAGGCCGAATGTGCTGCGTTTGTTGATAAAGTAATCCATCCCTGCCTTGATATTATGGTTGTTGGTTGTGTTGAGCAGGACGGTGCTGTTATCGAATAGGGTATCCAATTGTTCACGACGCAGGATCGCATGGGATCTGAAAGGGGTATGGCTATAGTTGTAATTCCCGAAGAGATTGATGTTCCTGTCCCGGTGGTTTAGGGACAGGCCTCCATTGTATTTGGAATAGGTGCCGACATTATAACCGGCGTTGACCGTACCATTGGTGCCATAGGCCTTGTTCTTTTTCAGCCGGATATTGATAATGCCTGCATTGCCTGCGGCCTCGTACCTGGCGGAGGGATTACTGATAATTTCAATGGCTTCGATGGATGCGGACTGGATGGTCTTGAGGTATTCCGAGAGGTCGGTCCCGGCGAGAGGGGTGGGTCTGCCGTCGATAAAGACCTGGACGCCGTTCTTGCCGCTCAGGCTGAGGTTATTATCCTTGTCCACCATGACGCCGGGGGATTTCCGCAGGAGTTCCAGGGCGTTCTGTCCTACTGCGTTCACGCTGCCTTCCACGTTGAGGATGATCTTGTCGGCCTTTACTTCTATGATAGGTTTGCTGGAACTGACGACCACTTCTTTGAGGTTGGAAGACAGTCTGACCAGGGAAATGGCGGGAGTGACGGTGTTGTTGATTTCGGTTCTTACTTCGAAGGCGGCCGTGTTGCCGGGAAGGAAGCCGACATGTGAGACGTTGATAAAATATTTTCCAGCCGGGACATTGAGAAATTCATATTTTCCGGTGCTGTCGGATACATTGATTTTTACCAGTGAGGAATCACTCACTTTTTTAAGTGCAACGGAAGTGCCGGATAATGGTTTACCCTGATCATCCTTTGCGATACCCGTAACCTGTTGGGCCTGTAATGCAGTGCAGTACAGGATTACAGATAATAGGATCAGTGTGGATCTCATGCGTTGATCGTTTGGTTTTAATAGGCGAGCGCTCGTATTGTGGTTTTTCAGCGATAGATTTTTTCCAGGTGGAAGATAGAGTTAATGTCTGGAATTTCGCTCTAAAAACCTCTTACAAGAACCTGAAAAAAATACTTAGAGCTTCCTTGTTTCTGGTTTCTGGTTGATGATGAGTGCAAAAAAAAGGTCTTTTATCGTTAACCAGCATTCCGGCAGGGCCGGAATCACTGAGACCATTGAAAAGACATAATGATTCGAAGTAAACCGGCAACCCGGAACGAGAAACAACCTATCTTTATGTCAGGCAATGGATTACATCAGGGAATATAAAAGTTTCATCAACAGCCACAATCTCAACGGGGCCATACGAATTACGGTGGGTATCACTTTTCCCGCTATTCTCCTGGGTTATTTCAACAATCTGACGGTGGGGATCGCCGTGTCGATCGGGGCGATGTGTGTAGGGAATACGGATAATCCGGGTCCGATCCATCACCGTCGTAACGGCATGATCGCCTGTGTGGTGATCATCTTTGTCGCCAGCCTGATGACGGGGCTGGTTTCGATGTCGCCCCTATTGACGGGGATCCTGGTCTTTGTTTTCTGTTTTGTTTTTTCCATGATGAGCATCTATGGCGCCCGGGCCAGCTCGATCGGGGTCAATGCCCTGCTGGTCATGGTCCTTAATATCGACCGGCCGCATCATGGTTGGGAGATCCTCATCAATGCCCTTTATATCCTGGCCGGAGGGACCTGGTATACGGTCCTCAGCCTCCTGTTATATAGTTTTCGCCCTTACAAGCTGATCCAGCAGGCCCTGGGGGAATGCGTACAGGCCACGGCCGGTTATCTCCGGATCAAGGCCTCTTTTTACGGCCGTCGTGCGGACTATGATAAAAGTTACCGTCAGCTGGTGGAACACCAGATCGAACTGCATGCAAAACAGGAGTTGCTGCGGGAATTATTGTTCAAGAGCCGCGATATTGTCCGGGAGTCGACCCATACCGGTCGGGTGCTGGTCATGGTCTTTCTGGATATTGTCGATCTTTTTGAAATGACCATGACGGCCCAGCAGGATTATTCCATGCTGCACCGCCTATTTGGCGAGAGTGGTCTGCTGGAGGACTATCAGCAGGTGATCCTGGACATGGCGGTGGAACTGGACGAGATCGGGATCGCTGTGAAGAGCGGGAAGCCATCTGTAGAAACCTCGCACCTGACTACCCGGATCAGGGAATTGAAAGATCGGTTCTTTCAGTACCGGGATGCTCACAGGACCGCGGAAAATGTGGAGGGGTTTATCGGACTGCGCCAAATTCTTGAAAGCATCGAGGATATTGCCGACCGTTTGCATACGCTGCATGGCTATACAACGTATGACAGGAAGCTCAGCAAGAATTTTCAGACAGAGCTGGACTATGAACAATATGTCACGCACCAGGATATCGACGGGAAATTACTGGTGGATAATCTCAGCCTGCAAAGTAATATTTTTCGTCATTCTCTCCGGGTAAGCATTGCCACGATCGCCGGTTACGCGCTATCGGGCTTTCTTCCCTTTGGTCATGGTTATTGGATTCTGCTGACCATTATCGTGATCCTGAAGCCGGCCTATAGTCTTACGAAGACGCGGAATTTCGAAAGGCTGATCGGAACCCTGGCCGGGGCGCTGGCAGGGTTGCTGATCCTCTTTTTTATCCAGGACAAGCCGGTGTTGTTTGTCCTGATGATCCTCTTCATGATCGGGACCTATGTCTTTATCCGGACGAATTATCTTGTCTGTGTAATCCTGATGACGCCGTATGTCCTTTTGCTCTTTCATTTGTTGTATCCTGCCGATTTCCGGAACATTTTGTCGGACCGGGTGATCGATACGGTAATCGGGTCGGCCATTGCTTTTTTGGCGAATATTTTTCTCCTGCCTACCCGGGAGAGAGGGCAGATCACGGATTATATGATCCGGATCATCGAGGCGAATGCGGCCTATTTCAGGGATGTGGGCGCTGCCTTCAGGGGCAGGCCGGTTGCGGTGGCTCAGTATAAGCTGTCCAGAAAGAACGCCTTTGTAGCGCTGGCCAATCTTTCGGATGCCTTTAACCGGATCCTGTCGGAGCCCCGGAGTAAAAGGGAACATGCGGACCGGATGCATCAGTTCGTCGTATCGAATCATATGCTGACTTCTCATATCGCGACCTTATCCTACTATGCGCTGCCGGTGTCGGCCTCTTATGCCGATCCGTTGTTGTATGCGCCGGTGATCGATGAGATCGGCGCGCGGCTGCAGAAGACGATCGGGTGTTTGGGCGTGAAGGAGAGGCCGCCTGCAACGCATGCGGACTCTCCTTCGGCAATAGAGGCCAAACAGGATCTGCGGTTGCTGAATGATACCATGAATAATCTGGTGGACCTGCGCAAGACAGAATTGCAGAAAGGTATCATCGACAGTGAGACCCGCCGGCAGTTGGCGGTCTTTAAGCCGATCGTCGATCAGTTCAATTTTATCGCCAAGGTTGCCGTCAATATCGAACGGTTGAGTAACGAGCTGGGTTGATCTAATTATTCCCGCCCAACATCTCCCTGAGCTTCTGCACGAGTTCTGTCTTGGTGATGGGAATACCCATGATCTTATGATAGCCCTTGGCGTCGACGAAGAACTGGTCGCGGATGATCTTGATCAGTTGGCCGTTGTTGATCTCCGGTATCAGCACCTGTTTGAAGCTTTTCAGGATCTCTCCCAGATTCTTCGGGAAGGGGCGCATGTGCCGGAGATGGGCATGCGATACCGCATATCCTTCCTGTTGCAAGTCCGATACCGCACTTTTGATCGAGCCATAGGTGCTGCCCCAGCCCAGGACGAGCAGGTCGCCTTTCTCAGGTCCGCTGTCCAGTTTCTGAAGGGGGATATAATCGGCGATCTTTTCTATTTTTTCTTCGCGGATCTTCACCATCAGTTGGTGGTTCTCCGGTTCGTAGTTGACGTTGCCGGTGATATTCTGTTTCTCCAGCCCGCCGATACGGTGTTCCAACCCGGGGGTGCCGGGGATGGCCCAGGGCCGCACGAGCTTTTCGTCGCGCAGGTAGGGTTGGAATTTATCTTCACCATGACCGAGTTCGGTCTTGAATTTTACTTCAATGGGCGCCAGGTCGGCACTTTTTGGGAATTTCCAGGGTTCGGCGCCGTTGGCGATATATCCGTCGCTGAGGAAGATGACGGGGGTCATGTGCTGTACGGCGATGCGCACGGCTTCATAGACGGCTTCGAAGCAATCGCTGGGCGTCGATGCCGAGATAACGGGCATTGGGCATTCGCCATTTCTGCCATAGTAGGCCTGCAAAAGATCGCTCTGTTCGGTCTTGGTGGGCAGGCCGGTAGAGGGGCCGCCGCGTTGTACGTCCACGATCAGCAAAGGGATCTCCAGCATAACGGCCAGGCCCATGGCCTCTGCCTTGAGGGCCATACCCGGTCCGGAGGTAGTGGTCACACCCAGGGAGCCTCCATAGGCGGCGCCAATGGCGGCGGTGATGCCGGCGATCTCGTCTTCGGCCTGGAAGGTCCGGACACCGAATGATTTATGACGGCTCAGCTCATGCAGGATGTCCGAGGCTGGTGTGATAGGATAAGATCCCAGGAATAGCGGCAGACCGCTCTTTTGGGAGGCGGCGATCAGCCCATAGGTCAGGGCCTGGTTGCCCATGATGGAGCGGTAAACGCCGGCGGCCATTTTGGCCTTTTCCACCCGGTAGGTCGTGGTAAAGGTCTCGGTGGTATCGCCGAAATTATAACCGGCCTGGAGGGCCTTCAGGTTGCTGTCCAGGATCTCGGGCTTCTTTCCGAATTTGTCTTTCAGGAACTGGGTCGTGCTGACCATATCCCGGTTGTACATCCAATACAGGAAACCCAGGACGAACATATTCTTAGCCCGGTCTTTTTCCTTTGTTCCCAGGGTGACTTCTTTCAAAGCTTCCCGGGTCATTTTGGTCACGTCGATCTTGATGACGGAATAGCTGTCCAGGCTATTGTCTTCCAGGGGGTTGATCCCGTCGGGGTAGTTGGCAAGGCGGAGGTTCTTGGTATCGAAACCTTCGATATTGGCGATGATCTTGCCACCTTTTTTAAGCCCTTTCAGGTTGGCTTTCAGGGCGGCGGCGTTCATGGCCACCAGGACGTCGCATTCGTCGCCGGGGGTGAAGACCTTGTCGCTGGAAAACCGGAGCTGGTAGCCGCTGACGCCAGGCAGGGTGCCTTGCGGGGCCCGGATCTCGGCCGGGAAATCGGGGAATGTGGCCAGGTCGATGCCCAGGAGTGCGGTATTGTTCGTGAATTGACTGCCTGTCAATTGCATGCCGTCGCCCGAGTCGCCGGCAAACTTTATCACGACGTCCTGGAGGACCTCTTCTTTTCTGTTCATCCGGCAAAGGTAAAACAAGAATTGGGTTGTCTGGGCCCTTTTTCCGGCCAGGGTTTTCGAATTTGGGATTTTTTACCCTTATTCATACCGCAGGGCCTTGATCGGGTCCAGCCGGGACGCCTTTTGCGCCGGGTAATAGCCGAAGAAGACCCCTGTAAAGGCGCATACCAAAAAAGACAGCACGATGGAAGACTCCGATATAAGCGTCGGCCAGGACAACAGGGCGGTGATCAGCAGGGAAGAGACAATGCCCAGCCCGATGCCGATGAGACCGCCTGTCACGCTGATGACGATGGCCTCGATGATCGCGGAGGGGACACATGCAGACGTGGCCTATTCACCGGGGCCTGCGCATTGAAAGCCAAATGCAAGGGCACGAATGGCCGAATAGTAGCAATGGCCGTCACGGGAAACCATCCTGAGCCGGTAGTTATTGATACCCGGTGATGGTTGCAGGTCTTTAAAGCTATATAGGGTGGTTGTCGCCGTATTATTTCCGGCGTAGATGCGGCCGAGATCGGTAAACGAGATGCCGTCGGTACTTCGCTGAATATCGAAATAGGCGCTGAGACCTTCCGGGATGGCGGTCCAACTGAGCCTGCAGCTGTAGTCTTCTTTTGTGGTTTCGAATGAACTCAGTTCAATGGGGATAGTGGTTATCATGGATATCATGACAATGATATGTCTAAGAGGATGCCATATTTTTTGATCGTGATATGTAGATACTTATACATTGTAATTAAAATTTCTGCATCCTGAATTGGGAATTTATTCCAGTGGTGACAATAAAAAATGCTAATTTTATTAGCTAATGAGTATGAAACGTTCCGGTGCGGCAGACCTCCCTTTACACTATGGCTATGTGCCCAAATGGCTATCCGAGCGGATGGCCAGGCTGGGTCTTGCCATTACCGAGACCCTTGTGAGTAGCTACGGGAAGGCGGAAGTGATCCGCCGGTTGAGCGATCCTTTCTGGTTTCAGAGCCTGGGGGCGGTGATGGGGATGGACTGGCATTCGTCAGGTATTACCACTTCCGTAATGGGTGCGCTGAAGAGGGCTATCAATCCGCATTCGAAGGAACTGGGCATCTATATCTGCGGAGGAAAGGGAAAGTTTTCCCGGCAGGCCCCGGAGGAGATCAGGGATGTTTGCGAGCGTACTGGCCTGGATGGGTTGCAGCTGGTGCGCTGCAGCAAGTTGAGTGCAAAAGTCGACAATACGGCGGTACAGGATGGATTCCAGCTGTACCTGCATAATTTCGTTGTCAGTGATGAAGGGCAGTGGACGGTAATCCAGCAGGGGATGAGCCCGGGTAATTCCATGGCCCGCCGTTACCACTGGCATTCCGCCGGTCTGGATTCTTTTGTCGATGAGCCGCATACGGCTATTTGCGGGATGAATCAGGGGCTGATCCTCAACCTGGCGGATAAGGAAGCCGGCAAGGCGC
>Ga0247778_1001080_pt1 | contig 15206 bp, 10 predicted proteins | sample UWRJL049202B5_FD_179939 | JGI IMG/M metagenome (GOLD analysis project Ga0247778, IMG submission 179939) | Plant litter microbial communities from Arlington Agricultural Research Station in Wisconsin, United States - UWRJ-L049-202B-5 | ecosystem: Environmental > Terrestrial > Plant litter >... | reverse complement strand
CTTTCGTGTAAATAATACCCAAACAAGTAACGATTCACCAATTTATCAAATATTATTGGACAATCCCCCCTGCAGTCGAAGAAGTCTCCAGAAGGCTTGGCGGAAGTATTACCCAGACTACCAAGTACGGTACGCCTCGCTTGGGGTTGTGAAATGCTACTTGCTAGGGACACTCTGGCCAGTGAGCGCACCCAGATCTCTCCCCCCCTTCTTCGGCCTCTGACTTGCATGGACTGGGAAGGGAATCCTAAGTGAGGGAATCCTAAGGGCCCTTAGGATTCCCTTCCCAGTCCATGGCCCTTAGGATTCCTTCACTTAGGATTCCCTTCCCAGTCCATGCATCTCTCCATGCAAGTCAGGGCCCGAACGTGCCACTGCCTTCCTTGGCACCCCATCAAGCCTTGAAAACCATCTCTTGGCAGCTCTATAGCCCCACTTCTCCCCGAAAATGATAGCAATTGAGGCAGCCTGGTTGGCGATGCTTAAGCTAAGCTTTTTTGCAAAGCCTTCCATATGCAATGCGACACTACTGTGATCCACGTATTTCTTGGCAACGTTTTGGCACTTCGAACTTATGACTGAATACTTGTGATGAAGCCTTCAAACAGCTTGATTAAATAGGTGAGATCCGATAGTATATATGCCTTGAAGCCCCGCTGATTTTTTCCCCAATACTCAAAATCACCTTCACCGCCAAAGCCTTCTCTCTTTTTCTTCAAAGAAAATTGGTACCTTGCGGCATAGAACTCATCACTAGCTTATTATGCTACCATGTGTACGTATCCCAGCCTTGGTTAAAAGTCGCTTTTGGACAGCGTTTCTAAGGCTGTACTACCATTTCTAGTTTCAAGAAGCGACGCACTGCAGTTAATATTCGGTATCCTGGCTGCTACGTTGACTTTCGTGGGGTTATATTTTACTCGTAGATATCGTGGACGAGCACGTAGAGGTAATGTTTCACCATAACATTCATCCATTCCGACGTGCCAGGAACCCATCTAAAATTCAGCCAAATAGCAGAACCCGATCTAGAACTCGGCCTCCTCGAGTCTTCCGAAACCCCACCATCACCTTCAAACACTCCAATCGACGCCGAACAGCCTCAATCGTCACCTATGACAAACACTTCAGCCGACCCAAGCCCACAACTTCACCAGATAATTGGAGATACTTTGGAAGTCTTTTCCAAACACCTGAAGCGTCAAAACTAGGGCCCCCGTGACCATACTACCACTTGGTAAAACTTCATGGCACTCAGCGTATGGATTGAGAAATAGATGACGGAGTAAGGAATGGTATCGGGATAGATAACGGCCGGCAAGTTCGTGTAATTGAAAAGGGAAGCTTATGAAGGATAGGCGTATCTGCCAGGGTCATTCCGTTTCGGGTTTTTTGACGTGTATGTGCGATGGAACAGATTCTCTTTTTTTCTCTCACTCTTCACTGTCAGATTTCATACGTTCGGACAACATTTGAGGTAATGCGTTGAACTACAAACTATGAACTTGAATTCAATTTTCTTTCGATTTTATATTCTCGATACGCGACTTCAAGCATAAGTAGTTACTCTTTCATGGGCCAGTTTTTCGTCCCTCAACGAAACTTAAATTCAGGTTTAAATATAATACCACGTGCCTAGCTCGGAGTCGGAGACGCTGACCTCCACTCCCGTGGGGCACGTTACACAAGATGTGGACTAGACGCAAATCCGCGATATCCCCCGTTTAGCACCCCTGTATTCCCTGTACTTCCAAATCTGCAAATTCGTCCCTTTAATCCCCGTTTGGCACCTGTGCTCATTCACCCTTTTTATTCCTGAATTTACGCTTCCGCTTCTCGTCACCTGTATTGATAGTATGCAAAAGCCGTTCAATTATTACGATTTCGATGCACTGTTTTCTGCCTTGTAAAACACGATGGATGTTCGAGTCAAAAGGAAATTCGGGCTCTGTGTGAGTCTGATGCTCATGGAAAAAGTATTTATGTCCTCCAGAAATGTTTGTCTTGTCTTGGAAGGAGATGGGATTACAATTGCGTCTGATTGTAGTCTGCAGCGTTGTCTTGTCTCCACAGACAAAAGCGGCATCTCTGCGAGTGCGGTGCTGTACGGGTTGACTGACAGCTCGCGGGACGGAAAGAAATTGCGCGATGATGATATCGCGATCGGAGGTGTCTGGCGCACAGTTTGAATTAAGGCTCGGCCATTGGCTGCTTAGTACTCGGCTCCATGTGATGACGAGTGCTCGTAATGTCGCGTTTTAAGGGTCAGGGGGGCAGCTCCAGCGTGCAGAGGTTGTTTTCTTGAACCTGTGTTGGCGAACTAAAACAACGTGGAGGGGGCTGATCCCAGGAAGTGTCCGTTGCAAGCAGTTCATGTACATGCGTGCAAGAAGGGGGGGGGGTCCTGTTCCATATGTACGGATTACGGAGCGCCCATGCTTTGCGCCCGGTCGGGATCTTGTGCATATAAGAATGGCCCCAATTAGGCGGCCTCTCAAGAGCATGAAGTTCCGCAGAACTCATCAACCAAAGAACGTGGACGGGAGCCGTTTCTAGGGAGGGGAAAGGAGCCGGATCCTTCGTACCAGATATCGATCCTATGATTCAATAATACTGATATCACAGCTTGCAAAAAAGAGAGAAAACGGCAGCGGACATACCGTAAAAACTCGAGAGATCTGGGTGGTGCTAGGTGTTGAGCGTGGAAAAATGCGCTGCGATACTGGAGGGGTCGAAGTATGAAATTCCAGAAACCAGAAATATTTCTCTGCCGACAGCCCACTCCCACTGCTCACCTACCCTCCTGCATGGCTCACAAGGGTCTCGCAAGATTCCTTGGGCTTTTAGCGGTTGAGCAGAGGCTTATGCCTGCATGATGGGCTTTGTGCGGTAAGAATCTTTGCAAGGGTAGGATCCTATTGGACCTCGGCCGATTTGGTCCTTGCAAGATGGCTACGACAGGCTGGGGGTAGTTTTACCGGGATAGTTTACACGCGGTTCAACATCGAGCTCGATTTGTAGGTCTCAAATATATAATACTCAGCATGGCGGTCAAGCTTCCCATTTTTCTCTCCTTGACTTCGGTCAAAGGTATTTCAAAGACAGACTAAGAATCCACCACAGATTACTTCAATAATGCGTATGTACCCCATCTCCAGCCTTAATCGCATTCCAGATATGGTCATGATCCTGGGGCTAACAAATATCTGAAGTCTCAAAGGACAATACTCTGCAATTAGCCTTAGGTCTTGTGGGCATTATATTGACTGTATTATTCAGTATTCTGGGCCTACATTTCACTCGCAAATATCGCGGCCATGGCCGAGTATCTTCAGGTAATGTGTCTTACCCTCTTCCTATTTGGTACGCCAAAGACCATAACAAATCTGATTTGAGTTATAACAGATCCAGACCTGGAGCTCAGGCTTCTAGAACATTCCGCAACGTCTCCTCCTCCAACATCCACTGATCCCGAACGGCTCCCATCACCGCCTAATGCTCTTGCCAATTCGAGTCCGCAGTTGCATCACATAATCGGTGATACGTTAGAAGTCTTTTCAAGACATCTGCGAGCCCTTGATGGACCCTCGTGACCGTCACACTTGGCAAAACTTTTTGGTGTCAGCGTACGGATCCATGCTTGATTAGAAAATGGTTGAGGGAGCAAGGACTGCTGGGGTAACAATTGACAATTATGGCTTAGAAAATGTCAAGGAGTTGGAGATGGATAATGGATCGGCCTAAATGTTGATGCATAGATTCAGGTAGTGGTTCAGCTGCCTTGGGCTGGGAATGAAATGAGGATTCCGAGTATGCATTACCTAGCCCGGACCCGAGTCTGAGCTTCCAGTATCCGGAAAGTGCCACGAGTTGAACTCTAGCTCGGACTCGTCTAATCTATTTCAAAAATTCATAGCTTTTCAAATTTCGAGTTATTAGCAACCTTATTTGCTCCTGCGTTTTGGTCTCTTACAGTCTTCAGGAATTGAAAAAAAAAAATATGCCGATACAACACTCTAGAAGATACAGAAGTAATGCGTCTGTCTACAAAAGATGACGGAAGCAAATTTCAATCTGCCCTCTCAAAAGCTCTTCTTATCTCAACATTCCGCTTATGTGGTTTTATTTGCCCTGCAATACCCCCAAAAACAGCATCGCTGTTGCAAGACAGTTCTTGGCGTAAATTTTCAGGGAGCTTTCCCCGAATCAATACTGTACAATGAATCAGATGTTCTCCATAGGACATGCCCCAATTAAATGAATTTTCAAGAACATACAATTTGCAAAATGCTTGCGGTTCTGCATACACTCAAAAAGAAGTAATGGTCAATCGTGCATCAGGGCCTTGGAGTATCCAAAAGGAGTGGTAGGGGCCATTGTGTGTCATTGTTGTAATTTGTTGATCTCGGTAAGTAGGTTGGAGGAAAGGAAGCCGGACGGGCCCCTGACGTGACAGTATCAGTAATAAATGCAACGGATAAGGCGCCCACGCGAGAGACCCCTGACGGTAGCTTCGGCGAATCATATGGGAACTATTGGCCGTCTTTCGAGGCCGGCCCTGTCGAGACGACAATCCCTGACCTGCTGCAGAACACACAATCCTGACATTATTTGCCCCCGCATATGGCAGCCACACAGATCATAGATTGATGTGTGTGGCCTGGTCGTCCCTCTCAAACTTTTGGAGGAGGCTGTGAATCGAGCCATTGCATACGCGAGAGAGCCTGCAAATAACGTTCCTCCATTCTGATGGCATCCTGGGCAGGCATATGATTAATTGGGGTTCATAAAAGAGATCCCAGACAGTTCTCTACTGCCATCAAGACAGTGACTCCCGAGGCTATAACTACGCACGCCGCTCCCAAATCTCTTATACTTTCTCTTAAAATTATTAAACAAGTATTATTTCTATACTTGCTTAACAATCTCACAAAAAGTTTCAACGATGCGTATGTACCTCAGCCTTTTTTAGTCTGTGATTCAAGACCAATGCTCTAATTTGCAATATTTTTTATATAGTTTCAAATGACACAATATCGCAACTAGTTTTAGGCCTTGTGGCTGTTATCGTCGCCGTCATTTTCGGGCTACTGGGGTTATATGCAACCCGTAAATATCACGGAAGAGCTCATGCGGGTAAGTAACCTCTGAGAACTTCTGCCAAAATCACGAATCAAATTAACCTTAAGTTACATCAGATTCGGGTATAGAGCTGGGACTCCTCGAACAGCGAGACGAACACCCTGCATCTCCTCCTTCTCCAACCTCCAACACTGCAAACCACCATCAGCAGCTGTCGTCTTCGCATGATTCACTCATTGAACGGATTCCACATTTACATCACGTAATTGGAGATACTTTGGAAGTCTTCTCGAGACATCTACGTAGCCCAAACTAACCTCCTCCTCGTGATGAGACCTCACCTGGCAAAAGTGGAGTACTTCGGGACAGACTGGGTTGGAAAATAAGTGGATGAGTCCAAAGGCGTGCGAGCAAACATTGGTTACGGAGTTGGGATCGGATAATAATTGATATACTTGCCGGTAGATCTTTTGTGGACAAACTTTCAGTCACAGACTAGTAAAAAATTTCGAAGCATTGAATACGATATCAATACTATACTTTGATGGCAAGGGAGAGCTCATTATTAGGTCTGAGATTTGAGACTTGATAGCTCAAAGGAAATAATGACTTATATGCCCCCGCGCGATCATGTGGCTAAATTATATGACTAGCAATTAAGTATCGCCTTTGCCTGCAAACTATGATGGACTTGAATTCAGTTGTTTTCTTACAAGACTTACAGCACCAGTAGTCCTGATACAACAACTCCCTCCTAGTGCCAGGAGACCCTCCAAGGATGGTTTCCTACATAGACCAAAATTATTCCCAAGCCTCCCAGGGCTGTGTGGTGAATTTCTTGTTTAACCAAGTGGTGAACTCAACTGCTGGTCCTGCAGAGTTACAAGAATCTTCCAATTATACTCCAGCCTCAAAGCCATCTCTGCCGTTTGGTTCTTAGATCTCACTGAAGCGCTGGTTCGTATAGCTCTCCGTATGCTCCGAATTTCAAGGGAAGGCTTCCAACCTCGTGAGGCTTCACAACGAGGCGCTTCCTCGGTTGGGATTTTCAATTGGAGAAAGCTTCCAAGCCAATGTGTCGTTCGATTCTTCATCCCTGAGTGTTGAATCTCGGATAATCGGGGCGCGCAATGTGCTCACATTCAGCGACTCTCGGCTCAGGGGGAAGCATCTGTTCCTCATCCTATTGGGCTCTGAGGCTAAATCCATTATTGCAAATAATGTTAATAGCTGCTTTAGGAATACTGTACAATCAATTTCTTTGCAGTGCCTCAAAGTCTCATGGTAGAACTAAGCCGTTGGCGTTTTCCGTCCTGGATATGTCGCCGTAATGTTGGTGGTTGACGTTGACACGTGAACTCTCTCCTGTGGAGGGCCAATAATGCACCAGCCTCTCAGCCCTTCAGCCTTGGCAACGTCATGCCACCACCGGAATAGACATTAGAAGTTGTGCCTACTGTGCCTACTTTATCCGATCGCCAATCGTTATCCACTCCGCACACCAGCATGTCGGGAGATTCTGAGAAGCATTTCAGTGGCATGTATATATTCCTTCAAGCCGGAGAGATTTTATTTTACTCAGAACTCTCTTCGATCCCAGCCCAGACATTTCTCTTTGCCCCGGAAGACGAAACTCGTACCTCAAATTGGATCGAGGATCATAACAAGATTGTTCAACAATGTGTAAGTTTTCCAGCCTTGCATTGATCTTTGAGGCGCGTTCCTAATAATCAACTATTATCAGTTTCAAGAAATGATACACTACAGCTAGTCTTCGGCCTCCTGGCCGCTATATTGACTATTCTGGGATTCTATTTCACCCGCAGATATCGTGGGCGAGCATATACAGGTAATATTTCACCACAACTTCCATCACGACTTTCCAAGAACTCTACTGACATCGAGTCAGTAGCAGAACCCGATTTAGAACTCGGACTTCTCGAGTATCCCCCAACCCCTCCTCAAACATCCTCCACTCAATCCAGATCCGAACAGCCTCCATCCCCACCAATAGCAAACGTTCTCGCCGACCCAAGCCCACAGCTTCACTAGATAATCGGAGACAGGTCTCCAGACACCTGAGGGGTTCAAACTAGGGTCTTCGTGACACTACCCGTCGGTAAATATTCATGAAACTCGGTGTATGGATTGAGGAATAGATGACGGAGTAAAAAATGGCGTCGAGATAGATAACGGCCGGCAAGTTTGTGCAATTGAAACGAGAAGGACTCGGGAAGTATCAGCATACGTGCTAGGGTCATTCCGATTCGATTTTTTTGACAAAGTATATACGCGATGGACCAAATTATCTTTTTCTTCACTCTTTACTGCCAGATTTCATACGTTGGGACAATATTTGAGCGTCAGCACTAAATGCCTCACGATTATATAATTACCAATGAAGTAACACGTTGACCTACAATTTATAGATCTGATTTCAGTTTTTTTTTCGATTTTATATTCTCGATGCGCAGCTTCAAGTATGGCTTTCTTGACTTTTTTTCAATCACAGTCAGATGTACACACCTGGCACTGGGACGGTCACATCCAGGGAAGCGAGTCTGCACCGGCACGGCTGAGTTGCTGACTTTCGCTGAATCATTTCTCTCTACTCACTTTGCGTTATCTCTATCCCGACCCCTTTTGTTTTACGCCTACGCCACGGTTGTTCCCCTGGCCTAATACGGCAACTTTTACGCATGTCTATTCCGTATAACAAATACTCACCTTGCTGCACGCTTGTTCCAGCCAGTCGGCTTGTAAAAAACAGAAGCCCTGAAAAGCCCTTGCTGACGACCTCACCCTCAATTTACTACCCTCACACTTTCGTGGGGTATGTTACACAAGATATGGACTTCCATACACCCATCCGCGCTTCCATTCATGCTTCCTTCATGAGCTCCAGGGGTGCTGGGAGGCATGGGTGTTGGTGAGTGGGGCTGGGCAGGGAGATGATGGAAGCCACCTGCAGGGTTAGCTCACGGAATCCGCGCTTCCATCCGGCTTCCATCCACGCTTACATCCATCCCAACATCCTCCCTCTCTCAGCCCCAACCGAGAAATCATATTTCGATTCTTCCCGTCTAACCATCCCTAGAGGAGCCCTGTATTTGCGCTCTATGTTTTGCTAGTATGTAAAGATGCGTAATCTATGCGTTTTAGAACGCATTTTTCTCCTGCCATCTGCCTCGCAGAAGCGGTATAATTATGAGTTTGAGGAAGTTTGGTTCTAGATAATGCGCGTCATTGTAATTGGGTGGGTTTTTTTTTTGTATTTCGTCGTGATTATTCTTAGATAATTTCACAGAGCAAAGACCTTGAGTATGCGGATATTAGGAAGTGTCTGCAGCGTTGGCTCTGCAGTCTCACTAGCCCCGTTGTCTCCAGCCTTAATTTGGATGTGTATTGTTACCGAAGTCAATCCACTAGCTCACCACACCGAGGATCCTGGTTCTTATAAGTGATCCCTGTAAGGCAGAATCTCTCATGCAAGTGGCGCTGAGGATTTGCAGCGATTGGTCGTGCTATCCCACCCCCAGGGGACTAGTGCGAAGGTTACCTGCCAGACGTCGGAGTGGCGCACGCCTGGGAGACCGTACCCATTACTGTCTCACTCATCGCTTGGTACATCACATACCTAGCCATTTCCATTACAGGACCTTAACCCACAGCAGATTCTGGTGTTCGATACCCACACTACTTGTTAGAATACATACTATTTAATACTCATCATTGCTGTCAAGCTTCCCACTTTTCTTTCCCTGACTTTGGTGAAAGAAATCTTCGAAACAGTCTAACAATCTGTCAAAGCTTCAACTATGCGTAAGTACCTCAGCCTCGTTTAAAACTCAGATTCTAGATCACCGTTCTAAGTCTATAACATCTCTTATATAGTTTCAAAGGACACAATATCCTAAATAATCCTAAGCCTTGCGGCCATTATCGTGGCCGTCATTTTCGGTCTGTTGGGGTTACATTTCTCTCGCAGATATCATGGACGAGTACATGTACATACAGGTAATCGTCCACATCTTCCAGTGTCGGCATGCCAAACACCAAAATCCATACTAACTTTGAGTTTTCTAACAGAAAACGATACCGAACTTGGACTCCTCGAGTCTCCGGCAACCTCACCTTCACCTGTAACCACTCTAGCCAACAATGAACAGCCACTTTCGTCGTCGATAGCACTTTCCCGTCCCCAACAAACTCCACAACTACACCACATCATTGGGGATACCTTGGAAGTCTTTTCCAAGCATCTGCGAGGCGTCCACGAGGCCTCGTGACATGAGCTCAAGCTCACTTGGTCAAGTTTGTAGGACTCGGCGTACAATGGGTTGGAAAACAAATGGCGGGGTAAGGAACGGCGTTGGACTCTCAATGATGATGGACATGTGGTTGAAATGGAACGTCAAGCAATTGGAGGTATGAGGATTGGCGTACAGAGCGGATTTATCCCAAAAGTGTATGCGCAGCTGCGGATTCTCTTTTGTTTTCTTCAGAGTCAGAGCCCACCTTTTTGGAGGGTACTTAAGGGTCAAATGAAAGTAGCTATGCGGCTGGGATTGAAAGGAGTCGCTGCGCAGGGCTTCCAAAAGACGTGATACGCCGGCTACCGTGAACCCTTTCACAGTTGCCACCATAGGCTTCTGCGACGCGTACATCTATAATAAAGGTGTATCATGTTTTTTAGATCAACTAGACGAATTGATTTCATAATTCATCAAGTTTTTTCCAAGCCCAAGAAAATTCGTCTCCTCATAACCAAACTATAACACGGGTATATGCCACTCCAATCCGTCAATTCCGAACGCCATCCCAAACCCAACAAAAATCACGACCGTCCCATTACAGCGTTAGTAGCAAGAACCTCGATCCTCCTCGCATAAAGCTTCATCATATGGCAAACGGGATCACCCCACACCACCCCCCTAAGCATCTCATCACTAACCGTCTGCGCCACAACCCCCTCATTCATCCTCTCCCTCTTCCCGCTCTTCCCCTCAAAATATTCCACACTCCTCAACAACACAATTCTACCCGCATTACTCAGCGTCGCTTCCGGGACTCTCCAAATCGGCGGTTGAGTCTGAGGTGGAGCAGTCTTCGCGTGTTTCGGTTTCGGACGTAACTTCATCTTGTCGACTGTAAGCGAGGAAGATGATTTCGCGCCCTGGAAAATCGGCGGTGCAAGACCAGAAAGACATGTTTGTCCTGGCGGGGGGCTAGCGTAGAGATCGAGCAGCGACTTGACATACGCCTTGTCCGCTCTTGCCACCGGATCGCCCTCATTGACAAAACTCATAAACAGACTCTTTTTCAGCTCCCTTTTCTGCGGTTTCGCTAGCGGTAATAAAGAGACAGGTGGAGCGCCGAACGACACGCAATGGACGCGCTTGAAGCAACCTGTTAGGACGTTGAGTTCTGATTCTGCGGAGGGGAATGTGGAGTGCATGTGACAGTATAGCAAGGAGGCGACAGCGCCACCGGCCGAGTGGCCGGTTATGAGGAGCGAGTACTTTGCTCGGCTAGGGTTTTCTTGTAGGAGATGGCGGAGACGTGCTGCTACTGGCTTAATCATCTTGCGGGCTACGGTTAGGAAGCCGGCATGGCAGAGATTACCCGGGTCGTCCTGTGAGTCGTTAGCGAGATGGACTCAGGGGATGGTATCACGTGAGGAGGGAAAAAAAGGGGGGAACTCACAAGGAAGGCTTCCGGGGAGACGGGGGCGGAGTTGAGGTTTACGGCCCAGTCCATGAATGTTTGCGTGCCGCGAATGGCGAAGACGATGGTATTCATGTCGTCCATGGGGACGGATTTTATGAACATTGCTTTTGTGCCTTTCCGCCAATCGGCATCGACTAGTGTTTCTCGCTCTTGGCCGGAGGGCTTGGAGTAGACTCGTTCGGAGTATTGAGCTGCTAAGCAGAGGAGAGGGAATGTAGGCATGTATCTATTGTGTATTAGAAACGTTCTTGTTGACCAGAAGGGCAGCTTACAATTTCAGAGGTGGCAGATTCGGCGGCAGTCTCGAATTGGCATAGAGATTGACCTTTGCAAAATAATTCGCACTAGTCAAAGCCGAAGAGATAGAATTATTGACCATTCCCTTCGACTTGCCACTTTTCATGAGCCCACGGTCCGTTGTCCCCGGCTCCTGTTCCTGCTGCCATATTGGCCGCGGGGCCTGGTAGACTGCCAATTCCCGCTCATCCCCACTAAACTTATCTCCATCGATAAGTGTTATAATCGTATCAAATTTCGAGGAAATTAAAGTACAGAGCGCTGCCTCCTGATTGAGGTAATTGGCTCCTGCTTGAACTCCAGTGTTGACATAATTGGTACTAGTGACCAGCCCTTGTTCCAGAAGATTGTTGACGGAAGACAAATTGAGCTTGCTGATGGTGTTTCCAGACTTCTTTGGTCTTTCAGGAAGTGGAGGGGCGAGGAACAAGTTTTGCGTGATATTAATTTGCTGAGGCTGCGGGGGTAGATAGATGGCTGAGCCTTGGAAATTTTGGCTGCCATAAACTTGAGAAGGATTCGGTTTCTGGAGGTTATTCGACCAATTTTGCTGTGGTGCGTTGCTATACTGTCCTTGCAGATTGCCCTGCGAAGGATAAGGGTAGGCCAAATGTTCTGAAGACGTCGTTTGCTTTCCCTTCTTTGATCTACCGAAGATCGCCATGGTGTGTCTGCCGTCCTGTGATCCGTGCAGTGCTTGCCTCGCCAAGTGTCGATCACCTCACATCTTTCTTCTTCGTTTCATATCAGTGCCGTCGAGCCTCAATATCAATAATCGTATTGTTTCTTGGGTGGAAGAGACAAGAAAGTTGAAAAGAGGGGAAGTGGTGGAAGAAGAGGCAATCAGAGGTTTCATATGTCAAGGCTGCCTACCCTGGTCGAGTGCGCCCAGAGCTTAGCACCGGAAGCGTATGTCTGTGTTACGATTCGCTGGCGACTGCGCCCCGTTCCTATTTCGGGCGCCACCATGCAGGTTTCCTTCAGGCGATGACGAACCAGAGTTTGCTATGGCGATTTTATGAATATGCATGCATATGCACTCTTTGTGAAGCACCCGTTCATTCGTGCCTGGGACAACAGCGTGGATGCTGATGGGTCTGAAGATATTGGGTTAGATTGAGTGGTGTGGATTTCTTATTCGATCTATCGAGTCATAGCTCTTGTTTAAGCTTATCCTGGGCGTTCGATTTGCGAGGGGTAAATGCAACGAGCCGTATGAGGCGACCACGAGTGTCGATTTAAAGTTACACCAGCTAAAGCTTTAACGATTGAATGGTACCTTGCTTTAGTGAACCTCTAGCTCATGGCAAACACGATAATTAGGTATGGCATGTAATACGCAACCTCTCTCAATAGTCAAACGTCTATACTAAGAGACGCGGGGCTAGAATTGTTCCTCAAAGAACCAAATACTAGCATCTACCAATCTCAGAGAACTCAATACATCTACAGCGCGTTCGACCCAGATCTAGTCATGGCGGCGAGATCTGCAATGAACTTTTGGTGACAAAAGGAGCAAGAACGTTTTTGACATAATAAGTTGCATCGTTGCTGATGATCGCAGTGCTCATTCAGAATTTCCGTAGACGGTCACGCGGACTCGTGCGATACATTCCACTGCAGGCATTCTTAACTGAACTTCCGGAACAGAAATTTTGTCGGGCGTTGACGGAGATAGGGTCGACTTCATGATGTAGTATAGAAATCAATTAATATCGGCCAGCGCGTGTATGAAATTCCCAACACTCAACGGCGAAACAACAATGAATGATCACAGACCAGACATCACTCCACCAAAGAAACCCCTGCTCTCAAACGATACATCCCACATTAATTCTACATCCCGGCGGCAGCCTTAGCGAAGCTCGCGGCGGTTCCAGCATCTTGAGAATAGGTAAGATGCGCAGCTAGGATGAGACTTCCGCCCATGCACTAAAAGTTTAAGGAGCTTTAGCACTGCATTGGAGATGAAACGCGCATATATGGAGCGGGTCTTACAATATTGTCTGTTGCGTGACAAATAATCTTTGTCTTCGCAGCGGGGATGTTCCCCACAGCTTGTCCATTGTCTGGGTCTCCGAAGATAATCGCTGAACATTGTCAGTATGTTTGAGCGGACAAGAAAGATGCAGGTGTTCATACCAGAGCTGACGCCTGCAGAGGTAGCAGCATCGAGTTGCTTTGCCGCATTATGTACGAGCTGCCCTCCTTGGCTGTGGGATGGTTAGAGCGAATGCTGATGGAGGGGTATAAGAGTCTCGCCTGTAACCACTCATGACAACTTTAGTGTTGGGACACTGTGTCATAGCCTGTGAGACAAGCTGTGCCATCAATTTACTCCCATTAGCATCACCTCCAGCCAAAAATCCCGGAATGTCGGCAGGGTATTCGACTCCTTGAACTGCGAGATTGGAAGCCCCAACGGCTTGTGACAACGCGTTGAAGAAAGGTGGCCCGGTAATAGTGCCAACATTGCCCGTTTCCGTAGTTCCACGAGCGAAGATGACTGTCATGGCCTTACATGGAGAACCATTGGTCAAATCATTCTCTGTGTCGGCTGTGGCCAGTTGTCGCGACTCGATGGGACTCGCTGCAATCAGAGAAAGCCCGAGAAGGATGAGAGATAAGTGGGAGTGCATAGCTACTAGAAGATAGGAATTGTGGGTTGAGGAACTTTGAAAAGAGGCTCTGAGGTTAAATGTGTCTGCTATAGCACTAGTTGGTATGTGAGATTTTCAAGAAATATATGGGACGAGGGTCGTCTTTATATCACGCTTCGTACAGGGAACTTCTGCACTGGAGGCGTGCCACATCTAGCAGATTTCAGTGCAAATTGAGACCGAGGTAGGAAGAAGTAAGCTGTAAAAAATTGTAATGCAAGTGAGCTATGAGAGGGCAGCATTGCGATTGGACGTTAAAGCCTGTGGGAGATGCGATTGGCTGAAACTTCAAACTTGAGACGAGGTAACACAGGTACCAGATGGGGATTGTCCTTGCAGAGACATAGAGGGCGCTTTGTCTAGTGACCTCAGCTGTAGGAACGCATGTAAATCTAGAATCTTGGTAATGAGCGTAGTCGCAAAGGAGACAGCCTTGCTCAGGGGATGCTGGTACCATCAACGGGAAGCAATTCACAAAGGCATTCCCATTTCTTGGCATAGTGCTAAAACTTTCTAGCCTACGGGATTCTGAAACATTCCGGCTTTGAACCAGTTCTCAACCGATTCTAGTATCGAAAAATCCTCGGAACTTTACCCGTGAAGAACCCCATCTTTCAAATTGACTCGGTGGTTATTGACCGAAATCGAATGTGCAGATGGGCTCGTATTTCCACATATGAAAGTTTTGGGGACATGCAGCAACTTGACCTTCAACGAAAATAGAATTGCTATCAGAATACAAGACACGCGGGAGCAAGAAGAATGGCAGAATCAAGCTCAGAACAAGCTTGGCCAATCTCAGGCATGTCTGGATCCCGAGCCTGGATGTGATTCCAGCGCTTCGGTATCGGAGAAATACCAGCAGGAGATCTCGGGGTCAGAATTCAATGCTGGTTGCTCGGAGGGTAGACTTGTTGAGGTGTTTTGTTGCGACGAGGGGAGGATGATCGAGAGATGATGAAACTCTCTGGAAATTTGGAACATTCGTGAGCCCACGTGACTGCAAAGAAAAATAACTTTCTGGCACATAGAAAAACACAAGAAGCCGTGCCGAAATAGAGGATCGAATTCCAGAAAGCATCTTAGCTAGCGAAAGAGCAGCGCTGAAAGAACTACGAAGAACCATATTTTGAGCCGCAACGCGGCAATGGAGCCTGGATCTGCCGGTCGTGGAGAAAATACGAGGCGACCTTCTGCCTACCTGTAGAACCCCACCACCTGGGATTCTAGCAAGCTATATGCTGACCTACAGCTTCTTAAGCCGCAGATATATTGAAATTCACTAAGGTCCTGTGCTTATTACTTCTAAACTACTTCTACTCACCGGGCTTGTCGCCTTCTGAGCCACGTTTCGCCACAGCTTATCAGTGGTAGGAATAGCGAGCACCAAGGAAGCGAGATGCGCTGAAGCCTTGTAATTCCACTATCCCCCCTCTC
>Ga0247778_1001079_pt1 | contig 15244 bp, 16 predicted proteins | sample UWRJL049202B5_FD_179939 | JGI IMG/M metagenome (GOLD analysis project Ga0247778, IMG submission 179939) | Plant litter microbial communities from Arlington Agricultural Research Station in Wisconsin, United States - UWRJ-L049-202B-5 | ecosystem: Environmental > Terrestrial > Plant litter >... | reverse complement strand
CGCCGACCTGGCCGTTGCCGCTGGGGTCAGAAGGGTCCGTATCGCCCTCGTCGAAGGTCTGACCCTGTTTATAATCCCCGAAGAGGTCGCTCAGGCGTTTGGCATTATAGATCCTTTTATAGTCGTTGTTGCAAAGGGCGATGATCGTCGCATCCTCATCGAGCATCCGGACAAAGACGGTACGGTTGCCATGCCACCAACCGTTGTGATAGATCAGCTTTTTGCCGTTGGGGATCATCAGCATCCTCCAGCCGAGGCCGTAGTTGCGCTGACCGGGCTTCTCAAAGCTATAACCTGCATAGGCGCTGTCCAGGATTCCTTTGGAGAACAACTGTTCGGAGTGGAGGGCCTGGTCCCATTTGTAGAGGTCCCGCACGGTGCTGAATACATTCTTATCTCCATAGACCTGGTCGAGGAATTCCAGGCGAAACCGGCGGCCGGTCTGGTAATAGGACTGCATGGCCCTTGCGGTGTCGCCGAGATTGAAGACATAGCTGTCCTGCATCTGCAGCGGCACGAAAAAGGTGCGTGTGAGATAATCGCCATAGGAGAGACCGGAGACCTTCTCGATGATCAGGGCCAGCAGTGCATAGTTGGTGTTGCTGTATTCGAAATGTCTGCCGGGCGGACGGCTGCGCGTTTCTCTGGGATGGGCGCCGATATAGGCGAGGACGTCGGCATTGGTGACGAAGTTATGCTTGTTCCAACCGGAACGGTCCATGAAATGAACATAGTTGCTGAGTCCGCTGCGATGACTGAGCAGCATCTGTACGGTGGTGCCGTCGGCGGGGAAACCTGTCAGGTATTTATTGACCGAATCATGGATGTCTAATTTGCCTTCTTGCCAGAGTTTTAAGGTAGCCATGGCCGTGAACGTCTTGGACACTGATGCGAGATGGAAGGCGGTATGCGCGTCAAGAGAGTCTTTCTTTTTGTCGGGATATTTGAATCCCTTATAACGTTCATATAAGATAACACCTCTTTTTGCGACGAGTACGCTGCCGTTGAAACGGCCGGATATGATGGAGTCGAAAAAATGACCTGCAATGCTGGAATAATGGTGGATCTCCGGTCCGGTCAGTGCCGGGGCAGAACTCGCTGCGGGCGCAACGGTATCCTTACCGGGTATGGTCTTTGCCGGTTGTGCGGCCTGTCCACAGGATACAAAAAGGGTCGCGGATATGAATAGGTTTCCAATAGCTTTCAACAGGAATAATTTTTTTTGGGTTAGAAAACGGCAAAATTAAAATAATCCGGTGTTAATTTGCATTTCCATTTCGGAAGTAACGAAAAAAGGTGGACAAAATTATGGCTGACAAGAAATCTACGAGTTATCCCAAAGAAAAGATTAACATTCTTTTCTTAGAAAATATAAGTGATGCGGCTGTGAAACTTTTTAAGGATTCTGGGTATGCATCGGTACGAAAGCTGGGAGGAGCCTTATCCGAGGAACAATTGATCAACGAAGTGAAGGATGTGCATTTGTTGGGGATCCGGTCCAAGACGCAGATCACACCGAAAGTGCTGGATGCAGCCAAGAAGCTGCAGGCCATCGGCTGCTTCTGCATCGGAGTTAACCAGGTAGACCTGAAAGCCGCCACCAGCCATGGGGTCGCCGTGTTCAACGCGCCCTATTCCAATACCCGGTCGGTGGCCGAGCTGGTGATCGGTTTGGCCATCATGCTGATCCGCCGTATCCCCGACAAGAGCAAGGCCGCCCATGACGGGATCTGGCTGAAAGAGGCCAAAGGCAGCTATGAATTAAGAGGTAAAACATTAGGTATCATAGGATATGGAAATATCGGCACCCAGGTCAGCATCCTCGCAGAGGCCCTGGGGATGAAGGTGATCTTCTACGATACGGTGACCAAGCTGCCCCTGGGCAACGCGGTCGCGAAAAAGACCCTGAAAGAGGTGGTCAGCCAGGCCGATATCATCACGCTGCATGTCCCGGAAACAGCCCAAACGAAGAATCTTTTTAACAAAACGGTGATCAAACAGATCAAGAAGGGTGCCATCGTACTAAATTACGCCCGCGGTGAGGTGGTCGACCTGGATGCACTGGCCAAATCCCTCAAAGAGGGTCTTTTGTCCGGTGCTGCCATTGATGTCTATCCCTGGGAGCCGGAAAAGAACGGGGATAAGTTCAGTTCTCCGCTGCAAGGTCTTCCGAACGTGATCCTGACGCCCCATATCGGGGGTTCTACGGAGGAGGCCCAGGAGAATATCGGCGGGGATGTGAGCAACAAGTTGTTCCAATATCTCGAAACGGGGACTTCGCTGGGCAGCCATACGATCCCGGCGCTGAGCCTGCCGCACCAGGAGGGTACCCATCGGATCCTACATATCCATAAGAATGTGCCCGGGGTGTTGTCGGAGATCAATACGACCTTGTCGAAGCACAATATCAATATACTGGGCCAATACCTGAAGACGACCGACGAGGTCGGCTATGTGGTGCTGGATATCGATAAGAAACTGTCAAACCAGGCGCTGGAGCTGCTGAAACTGGTGAAGGCGACCTTGCGGACAAGATTGTTGTACTAGGCCAGGCTCTGGCCGAGTGGGCATGTTGCGCTGCCGGGGGCGGATTGGCCGGTGCGAAGAGTCAGAACAACTTCGGCTGCATTTTTTGAATCTTCTGCAGTATCTTTTTGGCCCGGCTGCGGAAGGCTGGCGGGGCCTGGTCCCATTGTTCTTCGATGATCAATTTCAATTCAGGCAGTATTTCCGGGTAAGCGACGCTGAGATGCTCCAGCACGGTCAGGGAGAAGGCCCGGACGGCGATAGGGCTCTCAGGCGCCTGCAGATAGTCGAAGCAGATACTCATCACCCGGCCCTGGTATCTTATGGGGATCTCTACATCCTGTAGGAGTCGCATGGTATTGCGGATGACGGCCACATGGAGGCCTTTCTTTTTCAAATTATCCAACAGCACCTTAAAATAGGGCCCAATCAGGGCGGGATGTTCCCGGACGCAGTAACTGAGGGGCCAGGCCGCCCTTTGGGTGATCCGGTATTCGCCCCGGAGAAAACAATCCATCAGCATGGCAAAGCGGGCCTTGCTGTCACCTATATAGGCGACGATGTGATCGGTTTGGTGCTTGCTATGTTCAGCCGACAGGGCTTTTTCTATGTTCATTGTAAATTGACTGTCAATGGTATACTAAGGTTGTTGCTGATTTAATTCAAAAAAGATCAGCATCCCCCGGATGCGCCGGATGAGTTTTTGCGGGTGCATATTTTGAAAATGTTGGTCCGGTAAAGTTACCTAAATTTACGCCTCAACTTTTACCCCATGTCGTATACACCTGATCCCGCACGTTATCAATCGATGGAGTACCGCCGCTGCGGCAACAGCGGGCTGAGGCTGCCGGCCGTTTCGCTGGGCCTCTGGCATAATTTCGGTCATGTGGACGTGTTAGAGAACTGCCGCCAGATCCTCCGGATGGCCTTTGACGCGGGCATTACCCATTTTGACCTGGCCAATAATTACGGACCGCCCCCCGGATCGGCGGAAGAAAATTTCGGGCGGCTCCTGCGCCAGGATTTTTCAAGACACCGTGATCAACTGATCATTTCGACCAAGGCAGGATACTATATGTGGGAGGGGCCTTATGGAGAATGGGGTTCCAAGAAATACCTGGTGTCGAGCCTGGACCAGAGTCTGCAAAGGATGGGACTGGATTATGTAGATATTTTTTATCATCACCGGCCCGATCCGGACACGCCGCTGGAGGAGACGATGGCTGCCCTGGACCTGATCGTTCGACAGGGGAAGGCCCTTTATGTGGGAATCTCCAATTACCAGGCGCCGGAAGCGGCCAAGGCCATTGCCATTCTGAAACGCCTGGGTACGCCCTGCCTCATCCACCAGCCCAAATATTCGATGTTCGAGCGTTGGGTGGAAGGCGGTCTGCTGGATGTGCTGGAGCATGAAGGCGTTGGCTGTATTCCTTTCTCACCCCTGGCCCAGGGGTTGCTGACGGATAAATATCTGAAAGGGATACCCGAAGACAGCCGTGCCGCCAAGGCGACCGGCTTCCTCCAAACAGACCAGGTGACGCCTGACAGGATCGACAGGATACGCCGGTTGAACGAACTGGCCCTGGAGAGAGGACAGACCCTGGCGCAGATGGCCCTGGCGTGGATCCTGAAGGACCCGCGGGTGACCTCGGTGCTGATCGGGGTGAGCCGGCCGGCGCAGCTGGTGGATTCGCTGAAAAGTTTGGAGAATTACGCCTTTGGAGGGGAGGAACTGGCGCGGATCGAAAAAATTCTACACTAGGGGAGACGATGCTCCCCGCTAATAAAAATGTATGTCAAAAGAACTAAAGGTTGTCAATACGATCCTGATCCACGCTCCCCTGCAAAAAGTATGGGCAGCGATGACGGAGTCGGAGTATACGAGGAAGTATATGTTCAATTGTTCTGTGGAGACGGACTGGAAAGTGGGCAGCCCGGTCGTCTGGAAAATGCTGCATGAGGGCCAGGAGATCATTCCCGTGAAGGGCAGTGTACACGCCATCGATCCCGGGCATTCCCTGACCTATACGGTGATCGATCCGAATGTAGGGATGGAGGATATTCCGGAGAATTATCTGTATGTGACCTATGAACTTTCGGAAGAGGGCGGGGCGACCCGGCTGACCGTTACCCAGGGTGGCTATGAGCATGCGTCGAATGGGGCGGCGCGTTACCAGGAGGCAGTGGATGCAGGCGGATGGGATTCAATCCTGGCGGTGATAAAGGAGTTATTGGAGAAATAGCGAGAGGGGAGCCGGGCTGAGGTAAACCACAGGTTTCTATATGACGGATCTTTTCCGAATTTGGGAAATTTAGTCTTACCGGGGGATTTTCCGATCGATTATCATCAGTTTAAGACGTTGATATAGAATTGAATATGGGCTGGCATGCCATTGGAAACGGATGTTTCATAACTCAAGCCTATATGAAACAGATCTACTTCTTTCTCACCGCCCTGCTGCTGATGGCTGCCGGGCATGCCGAAAAGAGTCCCCGGACAAAATCAGTCAAGATCGCCACCTTGGGTACCGTACAGATGAAATTCAGCAATCTCGCTCCCGCCACCGAGCATAAGGATTCGGTGTTGATCATTTTCGACCGGTATAATCACAGCGGCGCCGGCGTTGTCTACCAGGTTTATTCCGCCGACAAGGATCAGAATATCGTGATTCAGGGTGTTCCCGTGGGCAAATATTATGTCACCATCCAGGGGCTGGGCATCCATCGCGACCGGCAGGAAAAAGTGATCAGGGTCAGCGCGCGGAGAAGCGGCAGGTTGACCGTCAGCCTGGAAGATTCCGAGGAATTTGTGAAAGAGAAAGTGGTGATCCCCGCCTATCAGCCCAGCCTGGAAGACATGGTTGTACTGAAGATGAAATAACGACCGGCCTATTTGTTGTAACGACGATATCCTCCATAGAACAGGCATCCTGCCACGAGAAAAAAGAAACCTGACACTGCGATCAGGTCATCAGCCAGCACGGCGACATACAATATCCCGAAAATACCCAGGTTACATTTTAAATAATCGCTCATTTTTATCGGAGCGATGAACAAGAGACTATGGAGCAACAGCAGCACCGCATATCCGGACAGGATAAATCCAAACGCATCCCGAAAGTGGATAGGCGACGGCGTTAGCCAGCCGATCGTCAGCATTTCCGGGACCAGGACGAGGAAATTTAATATCATGTATTGGACCCAGCGCCGTGTCAGGGACAGGGGCAGACCCCGGTAAAAAAGAAGATATTGGTCCTCCATCTCCCGGCAGCGGTAGATCAGCACGCCGTGGCCGAACAGCGCCATGGTAAAGAGTAGGTAGGGCATGCGGAGATCGTAGTCATCCGGGGTCTGCATCCGTAGCAGAAGGATCAGCAGGCAGCAGCTGAACAGCTTGATTCCAGCCACCAGCAGCCGGCAATCCCTCAGCAGATAGCGGATAAAAATGAGCCAGTACGGCTGGACGGGCAGTAAGACGCGGGGGATGCGCGGAAAGGTTTGATGCCGGCGTTCTCCCCTTTGACAGACCCAGCCCAGGTGGAGCCGTGCCCCGGCAACGATCACAATCATATTCAGGAGGAGAATGATCACCGCGGAAATATACCAGCCATGGCAGCAGGCAACGGCGGTCACGATCAGCGCGTAGCCCCATACCGGTGCGTAGACCAGGAGCTGCACACGGATCATCAGACGATATGCCTGGCCCGTATCCAGACTACAAAGCAAATGCAAATAGCGCCGATTCTCTTGCTGCAGCATGGCACGAATCCATTGACTGCATTTCAGGGCATAGGCAAGCCAGGCGAAGACAACCAGGCCGAAGAAGACGGGGGTCTCCAGGAGACCCATTATCAGCGTGTAATGATAGGCAAGCTGATTGGATGGGGCAACGATGCCGAAGAAAAGAATAAAAAGAAAGAGGAAGAGACCGGCGTTCTGCCGGTAGAAAGGACGGACCAGGGATTGAAGGAGTATGGTATAGGAAGCTGACATCAGGAATTATACCGGTAATAGGTCCTGTAAAAGAGCAGAAATGCTGTTGCCAGGACGAGACCCGAGAACGCGGCCAGCCAGCCGGCCATGACTGCCAGGTACAGGAGGAGGAAAAGACCCAGCGTCATTTTCAGGAAGGAGCGCATGGGGATCAGTGCGATAAACAGCAGGCTATTCTGCAAAAGGAGTAAACTATAACCGGACAGCAGGAGCCTGAGGGTATCGGGCCAGTGGATCCATGCGGGTGTCAGGCCCCCGATGACGATCATTTCAGGGATCAGGATGATGGCGTACAATAACGCGTACTGCCCCAGGCGGCGTGTCAGTGAAACGGGCAGCCCCCGGTAGAAGTGCAGCATGGACTCTTCCCATTCACGAAAACGGTAGATCAGTACGCTGTGCCCGAAAATAACGATGCCGAAGAGCAGAAAGATCATGCGCAGGTCATAGTACTCGGTCGTCAGGGTCCTGATGGAGCAAAATAAGATCCCGCAGCTGATCACCTTGATCCCTGCAAAAACGATCCGCTGATGACGCAGGGCGTAGAGCAAGAAGAATTTCCAGTACGCGGTTCTGGCACCCGGGTGAAGAAAGACCGTTGAAGGTCCGGCCGGAGTTGCGAGCCGGTATAACAACCGGGCTGCGCCCATTGCGCATAGGGCTATGGGATAGATGATGAAGCCGATGCCTGCGAGGAACCAGCCCTTGTAGATGGCAACGCCAAGGACCGCAAAAGAATAGATGATGAGCGGCAGGAGCAGGAGGATCTGGACACGAAAGAAGAGCGTGAACAGACGCCGGCGTGGCAGGGCGTTCAGGATATAGAAGCAGGTATGATCTTTTTGTTGCAGGGCCGCGCCTACGAACCGGGTGCATTTTTCGGCATAGGCGAACCAGGCCAGACCGACAACACCCATGAAGATGCCGCTGCTGAGCATGCCCAAAATGAGTTGGTATTGGTAATGCAATTGAAAAAGGGGGCCGGTATATTTTGACTCGCCTTCCAGCTCACCCACGGCGCCGAAGAAAAGGATGAAAATAAAGATCAGCTGACCGGCATTTTGCCGGTAGAATCTGCGCACGAAAGTGGTGAGGAGGATGCGAAAGATCACGGTGAGCGTTAAGAATTATGAGTTAATAGCTGGATACTTCCGTTATGAACAGAGAGGATCTTTTCTTCCGGCAGGGAACTCCTGGCAAGGTCCTGGTGAGAGCTGATGAGGAAGCTGGTGTTCTGTTCCCGGTACGAATGCCCGATCAGTTGATAGAGGACGGGTATGCAATCCTTATCAAGTGTCACAAGGGGTTCGTCCAGCATGATCAGGGAGGGACGGCCGATGAATGCCAGTACAAGGGACAACCGCTTGACCATGCCGCTGGAGTAGGTGCCGATGGGCGCTGCAAGATAGGAACGCACCTGGAAGATTTCGGTCAGGCTGTTCACCTGTTCGGTGCTGGCCTTTCTGACTTCCTGGTAGAAGGCTACCAGGTCCTGCCCTTTTAGAAAATCCGGGTAGAGGGGTTCCGCGTCGGCCCAACTGACGGACCGGCGATAGGCAACGGGTTCTTTTCGCTGGCTGAGATCGTTGCAATGGATATCTCCCCTGAATGGCAGCAGACCTGCGATCATACGCAGCAGGGTCGTCTTGCCAGAACCGTTGGCGCCCTGCAGCCAATAGATACCTGCATCGAGTTGCAGGGAAGGGATGGAAAGGATCTCGCGCTTGCCGTATGATTTTGTTGTCGAAGTGAATGTGAGCATACGGAGTATATGTCGCTGGTGGGAGGGTTTTGTTACGCGCGGAAAGGAAAAATTTTAACCACTCAAAAAAACACCGCCGGATCATTCGAAGACACGCCTCTCATCACTCGAAGACCACCGTCTTATTTTTATACACCAGTACGCGGTCTTCGATAACCAGCCGGAGGGCATGGGCGAGGACGGCCGTCTCGATCTCTTTTCCTGCCCGGATCATGTCGGCAGCCGTAAAGGAATGGTTGACGGGGATGATCTGTTGGGTGATGATGGGACCTTCATCGAGCTGGTCGGTTACGAAATGGGCCGTGGCGCCAATGCATTTCACACCTCTTTCGAACGCCTGCCGATAGGGATTGGCGCCGGCGAAGGCGGGGAGGAAGGAGTGGTGGATATTAACGATGCGTGCGGGGTATCGGGCAATGAATGCCGGGGACAGGATACGCATGAATTTTGCCAGGACGATGTAGTCGGGAGCACAATGGTCGAGCACGTCGAGAAGGGCTGCCTCGAAGCCTTCTTTTGTGGTTGAATCGTGAGAAACATGGTGGAAGGGAATGTCGAATCTTGTGCAGATATCGCCGAGGGTCGCATGATTGCCGATGACGCATTGCACGGTGGCGGACAAGGTGTTGAAATGGTTGCGTACCAGGATGTCGGAGAGACAATGATATTCCTTCGTCACCAGCAGGGCAATCTTTTTGACTGGGTTGGGATTGACGGTGATGATCGCATCCGGAGGCAGCAGAGCGGCGAGGTCCGGGGGAGGAAGATTGGTCGGGCCTTCGGGAGGCCCATCATCCTTTAATTGGATCCGGATAAAGAATCGGTTGGCATCCCGGTCAACATGCTCGCGCAGAGAAACGATATTGAGTTCCCGGTCGGCGAGGGCGCCTGCGATGGCGGCTACGAGGCCGACCTGGTCTTTGCATTGTATAACGATGATCATATAGGGGAAGGTCGGTTAAATTGGGATAGAGGAACTATGAAAGGGGGAGAAAGGATCCGTTCTTTTCCGCTGTCCCATGTCCTGGATCTGTCCATTTTGTGATTCAGATCTTTATCGAACCGCGAAAGCCCCTGGCCGCGTAGTAGGATTCCGCTCCGTTATGGTATACAAAGACCTTGCCGTAGCGGTAATCGGCAAAGATGGCGCCGCCCAATTTCCTGATATCGGGGGGAGTGATGATCCAGCTGGATGTTTTGCAGTCGAAGTTGCCGAGTGTCTGCAGCTCCCGGTATTGTTCTTCCGTTAACATCCCGATGCCCATGGCGGCAGCCATATCGATTGCGTTGTTTTCCGGCTTATGTTCCTTTCTGGAATCCAGGGCTGCGCGGTCGTAACAAACACTTCTGCGGCCTTTAGGGCTTTCTGCGGAACAATCGAAGAAGATGTATTCCCCTGTCTTTTTATCATATCCAACGACATCCGGTTCCCCGCCAGTTCTTTCCATTTCGTTGAGAGACCAGAGGCTGTCATTATTTGCCTTCAGTTTTGCCACCACTTTTGCCCATTCAAGACCTTTGTGACGGGACATGCCTTTTTCAAAGCGGGCTTTTAATATGCTAAGTAAGGTTTCTCGTTCTTCCTGGGATAGTTTCTTTTTCATTTTTATTCATTTATGGATTGAAGAGAGATGATCTTATTTCTTTTTGTCATGGTGCGTTATTTTAATTTGCTGACGATTTCTTCCAGCCGCCTGTGGGCCATGTTGATGCCCTGGGAAAAGGGTAGCTGCAGCATCTGGTCCCTGAGTTCGCCGGATTTATAGATAACATGCATGGTGAGTTTGCTGGTTTCGTCCGTCAATTTTTCAAATTCCAGGAACTCCAGCTGGACGGCAAAAGGGGTGTTCTCCATTTCAAAAGTCCGGGTGATCTTTTGGTTTGGAATAAACTCATGGATAACGCCGTTGGCCCGGAATACCACATTGCCTTTGGCATCCGAGGTTTCGAATTGATAGCCGCCATGCCGTTTATTCTCCAGCTTCAGCACTTTTGTTCCCATCCATTGCTGGACAATCTCAGGCTCTGCATAGGCTGTAAACAGTAATTCCAGCGGGAGATCGAAGACCCTGGTGATCACCAAATCCTGTTTCCCGTTTTCGGCATGGATCTTTGTTTTTTGTTCCATATCAGGCTAGTTTTTTGTTTTATATTTTGTCATGATGGCTTCCAGCTTATTAAACCTGTCATCCCAGATTTGCCGGAAAGGTTCGATAAAGTCGGCCACGTCTTTCATTTTTTTTGCATTGATGTGATAGTAGATCTCTCTGCCGTTCTGCACCTGGCCCAATAATTCGCACTCCGTGAGTATTTGCAGGTGTTTGGATACGGTGGGTCTGGCAGTATCAAAATTGGAGGCAATGGCGCCGGCGGTCATGGATTGGGTGGCTACCAATAGGAGAATGGCCCTGCGGGTCGGGTCTGCGATGGCCTGGAAAACGTCTCGTCTTAGATTCATCGTGTAGCTATTTGGCTACAAATATATGCGTAGCTACTTAACTACGCAAACTTTTCTTTGATCGTCGGAATAGAGTCGATGGATTGGCGAATTCGGGGTAAATTTGACTGACAAAATATTGAATGATAGCTAATTACAATCGAACTGGACAAGTAGCCTATCTGCGATCTGTTTTGAATTTCTGTCTTATAATTAACATTATGTTAAATAGATATTATGGTAATGTAGCTGACGTCTGCACCCCGCACTGATTCTTACCGCATCACATCGATCACCGTTGCTTCATCCCTATTAGCATCCGTCCCGCTGGCAGTGGCAAACCAGGATGCAGCCACTTCGCCAAGCAGCACTGGGCTGCCAACACTATTAGCAAGGGACACACCATAGGTCGCATCTTTAAGCCGAAGGCCCAATGTAAAGGCAGGATGATCCGAAAAACTTCTTTCCGCCATTCGGCGCGCATACCTGATTACTTGGGGACTAGCTGCTGCACTGTTCTCTACAGCTGCTATTACCACTTCCCGATTCAATCCACAACGCTCTGCCTGGGCAAGACCTTCTGCCAGCGCCGCTATCTGTATGGCTCCCATCAGGTTGATCATGAGTTTATAAGCAGTTCCAGTTCCTACAGACCCGAAATGCCGGATAACGCATGAAATTGAGCTTAATACGGTCCCTATGCGTTCCAGATCTTCCTGCTCTGCTCCTATCAATAGAGTCAACTGGCCTGTAGCAGCGGCTTCCGGCAGACCTGTTACCGGACAATCGATGTAAGTGAGCCCACGTTTCACGGCCGCTGTCGCCAAACGCTTCACATGCCCCGCAGATAATGTGGAGCATTCAATTACGAATGAGCCGGCTCTCATATGGCTTAAGGCGCCATCTGTACCCAGCCACACAGCTTCGGATGCAGCATCATCTGCTACCATAGCAAAAATAACAGTAGTATACCGGGCGGCAGCAGCGGGACTTTCAGCCCAGATGGCACCCGCGGCTAGCAAGGTTGCCGCCTTTACCCGGCTTCGGTTCCACACATAAACCCGATAACCACTTTGAATAAGCCGAAACGCAATTCCCTGGCCCATCCTGCCAAGACCTAAAACAGCTACTGTTTCCATTGAATAATTTTCAAAAAAAAAGTGAAAAATTAAGCTCAATTCTCCGCTAATTGTAAATAGGGATCATTTAATCATTTTCAACAGAATCTCGGGCTCATTGGTGGTGATGAAAGTTACTTTATGATCCAGGAACCCTTTCATGATGGTCTCGTCATTGACCGTCCAAACATTGACGGTCAGCCCATTCGCAAAGGCTTCATCGATCCAGTTCTCGTGCTCCTGTAGGACCCTGAAATGATAATCCAGGCCGGTCAGCCTGTCCTTTGCCAATTCTTCCGGTGACTTATCGCCATTCAGATAGGCCACTTTCGCGTAGGGGTCGAGTTCTTGTACTTTCTTACAAACATCGTAGTCAAAACTGATGTAATCTACCCAGGCCTGGGCTTTGTATTCGCGGACCAGTTGTATCACCTTTTCCGTCAGGACCAGGGCCCTGGCCTTGCTGATCAACGAAGGCTTGATCTCCAATATTAATTTTGTATGGTTCTGCCCTATCCCCGCCTCCAGGTATTGCCGCAGTGTCGGCAAGGTTTCGCCATTCGCCAGCTTGATGGCCGACAAATGCGCCGAATCCTCTTTCTCGATCGTCAGGCCCTCTGCAATAGGATCATGATGAATAAAGATGACTGAATCCGCCGACAGGTGTACATCGAATTCGCTGCCCGCACAGCCGAGACTGATGGCGTTTTGTAAAGATGCCACGGAATTTTCTGTAGCCCCTGTATTTTTCCAGGCGCCGCGATGGGCAATGACCCGGTTTTGTATGAATTGATCATTGACGATCCTGAATGTATTACTAAAAGATCCTTTTTTTGTCTTTACTTTTATAGTAATATCAACCCATTTAATTTCGAGACTATTATAGCCGCCGACCAGGTACAGGCGGTTCTTATTACCGACCCTGAATTTTCGTCCGTTCGGACCCGTTAAACCGATACTGATAATGGCAGCATCGTCCTTTACAAGGATCTCCCCCACCTCGCTCCTGTTCGGCGCAAAGGTATAATTTGACAGAAGGATGACGGGTGCAGCCGACAGGCCGGATTGCAGCAGGAAAAAGCAGATCGTGAGCCGGTAAATTTTTGATAGCATGGTCGTTTTTTGTAAGGGCACCAAAGGTATAATTTAATGGCGAAATAGTATTCAGGCCAGTTTCCGTAACTTAGCATTCTACTATGAGACAAATCACTTATCTGTTACTCTTCCTCCTGCCTGGTTTTACGGGCTATGCCCAGCAATTTCTTACCGGGAAGGTCCGCAAGAAGGAAAACCAGGAGATCCTGGGTTCCGTCAGCGTGTATAACCGGACGCTGCAGCGACACAGCCTCTCGGATGAAGAGGGCAACTACCGGATCGTGGTGCAGCCGGGTGATACCGTGATATTCTCCTGTGTCGGTTACTATGCGGACACCCTTGCGGTCTCGGCGAAGATCCTGGGCGGGGATTTTCCCATCCTGCTGACTTTGCGCCCTGTTTCCCTGGAGGCGGTAACGGTTGGCGATCTGAGCAATTACCAGCTGGACAGCCTGGAGCGCAGAAGCGTATATGCCTGGATCTACGCGCAGGAGCGTCAGCCCCTGGTCGAGCGCCAGCGGCAGGGCGACGGCGTGGGTGTCGAACTGAATGTCATACCGCATGGCTCATCCGAGGTGCGCCAGCGCCTGAAATTTAAGAAGCGTATTATCCGGGAGGAAGAGCAACTCTATGTAAACTACCGGTTCTCTGCGGAGTATGTATCGCATCTCACGAATCTCCAGGGCGCCAAGCTGAAGCAATTCATGGTGCGCTATCGTCCTACCTATGATTTTTGCCGAAATGCCGCCAACATCGATATGCTGGTCTATATCAACGATAGTTTTAAGACTTTTAAGACGGGGGAATAGGTCGCATCATTGGCCGCTTCGCTCAGAGCGCGATCTCTTTTGATCGGGTTGCCACTTCTTTTAGCAGCAAGGGAAAGGCCGGCTGGGCCATGCCGCCATGGTCGAATCCGCCTAGTTCGTGGAGGGTGGTACGCCGGTGGCCTGCCAACTTCATCATCCGCAACAAATAGGCATTCTCTTCATAACGCCCTAACAATTCCAGTTCCCGGTCGCCGGTGACCAACAGCATGGGTGGCGCATCCGCCCGCACAAAATAGAGGGGTGCATATTCATCGATGAGGGGCGTCGTGTTCTTAATACCCTGTTCCTGACGGATGGTGAAATGGGTGATGGCCTGCCCGCTGAAGGGGATCAGGGCTGCGATGCTGTTGGCGTCGATCTGGTATTTCTGCAGATATTTTTTGTCCAGGGTGATCATCATTCCCAGGTAACCTCCCGCCGAATGACCGGAGACAAAGACCAGCCGGGTGCTGCCGCCATACGCTGCAATGTGTTGAAAGACCCAGGCGACGGCCGCCGCGGCATCCTCGATATAGGCGGGGGCCTTCACCTTTGGTGAAAGCCGGTACTCAACCCCTACCACTGCGTAGCCTTTCTCCATCAGTTCCCGGGGAATTTCCTTGCTGCCGCCCGTGATACCGCCGCCATGGAACCATATGATCGTGGCGTAGTTCCTGGCACCTTTGGGATAATAGAGATCCAGGATGCATTGGGATGCGATATATGGGTCTGCCCGGACAGCGGAATCGGAATAATAACGGATATTTTTTTCCGTAACATATGGCTGCTGTGCGCTGGCGGACAGAAGGCCTGCCAGGATGAGGTGGATCAAAAAGAAGAATCGTATCATAAGGGTAATTTAAGACAATTTCTTAATCAAGGTTATTTTTCCCCGGCCGGAGACGGGATAATTTTGGATGTCTGTTTCAACCCATCTGATGCCGATCTCATCGGGTGATGTCACAGAAAGTATTTCCTGTTGATATATTTGTTTCACTTATTTCTCACAGAACAAATTTTCATCGTATGAACAGCAACAAAACGGATACGGGTAAAAAAAGGATCGTTGTCGTTGGCGGGGGTTTTGCGGGCGTTAATTTTGCCCGGAAATTGCAACGTTCCAGGGACTACAAGGTGATCCTGGTCGACAAGAACAATTATAATTATTTTGTTCCCCTACTCTACCAGGTCGCCACCAGCTTCCTGGATCCCTCCAGCATCAGCTATCCTTTCCGGAAACTCTTCCGGGGCAAAACAATCGAATTCCGGATGGCGGAAGTCCTGCGCGTGGACCCGGCGACCAGGATCCTCCACCTGAACAACGGGGACCTCAGCTACGATTACCTGGTATTCGCGGCGGGGGCCCGGTCGAATTTCCTTGGGAATGCCAACGTGGAAAAAAATGCCATCGCCATGAAGACGGTGGATGATGCGCTGCGGATGCGCAATACCTTATTAAGGTCTCTTGAGCTGGCGTCCATCGAGCCGGACGCGGCCACAAGAA
>Ga0247778_1001078_pt1 | contig 15252 bp, 19 predicted proteins | sample UWRJL049202B5_FD_179939 | JGI IMG/M metagenome (GOLD analysis project Ga0247778, IMG submission 179939) | Plant litter microbial communities from Arlington Agricultural Research Station in Wisconsin, United States - UWRJ-L049-202B-5 | ecosystem: Environmental > Terrestrial > Plant litter >... | reverse complement strand
TCTCCCATCTCTCCCATCTTTGCGGATATCTAGCAATCAATCGCAGCAATGTCGAGACGCGGAGGCGGGTCTGTCTATGAGGAGCGCGATTATTATTCACGTGAAGGCCCACCACCACCTCCTCCAGCTCCTGTGCGAACTCGAGAACGAGACTATGAGGAAGTAGATATATACTCCAGGCGAGAGCGAGAGCCAGAGCGGGGTGGTCGTCCAGCCTTCCTCCAAGATGAATATCGCCGACCCGATCCCGGGCCGTTGGTTGTGCGAGAGCAGCGAGAAACCGAGACCTTCACCAGGCCAGAGCGGAGACCCCGATCTCCATCCCCAATACGATATGAGAGGGTTGAGAGAACCGAGAGAGTTATTCAGAGATCCCCTTCCCCTCCACCAGTCGAGAGGGTCCGGACCAGAGTCATCGAGCGGGAGCGGGAGCGATCGCCAACCCCACCACCAGAGCGATTGCGCGCCCGAGTAATTGAGACTCGAGAAAGAGTGAGAGAGCGCTCACCATCTCCTGTGCGCAGTGTCTATCGAGAGAGAGTTGTCGAGAGAGAGCGTACGCCTTCACCTCCGCCAGTCCGAATTCGTGAGAGAATCATTGAGCGAGAAAGAGAGCGCTCGCCATCCCCGCCTCGAATCGAAAACATCCGCATTCGCAACTTCGAGCGAGAACGACGACCTTCCCCTTCACCATCCCCTTCTCCCTCTCCTCCACCACCAGCTATTCGCGCACCGCCCATCCACCAAGAAATTATTACCCACCACAGACACATTGATCATGGTACCAAGGCTTCTTCCTCAGCCTGACAAATTCCCTGCTGACAGCTGATTCTAGGCTTCGAACGTGCCCGCCCTCCAAGTCCTCCCACACCACCACCGCCGGCCCGCCGCAGTAAAGAAACGGATATTGATATACATACCTCGCGCGGTAACACTGAAATCGACATTAGACAATCATCCTCATCCTCTCGTGCCCGAACACCCAACCCCACCTCGTCCTCTCTAGCCCGCCGAGAAGACTTCTATGAAGAATCTATCTATGATGGTGATCGGGATCGAGACAAGCTCAAAGTCCGAGATACAACATTGGACATCAGACGACGCAGCGCGAGCGCACGACCGGATACAAGAGAACGAGATAGGGTCAGGGTAGATATTAGAGACGACCAAAGCGAGGCCGACTACTATCGACGAAGGACAGATGATAGGGCCTACATTGGGGAAGCGTACAATGGAGCCACAAAGCACTGGAATATCGTTGACGTGCCACCCGGAACTGAAAGAGTCCAATTGGATGGTGTAGGTGGAGCAAGTGAGGAGATTACATGGCAAAAATACAATGGCGTGAGAAGGAGCAGGTTCATTCCTCAACGAGATCGCTTCCCAGAGCCCGAGAGAGACCGTGGAATCGAACGAGAGCGGGAGAGGATCGAGATCAGGGACGAGCCTCGCCGGGAAGGCAGTGGAATGGAGATTGAGATATCCAGGTCCAGCAAACGCGAAGGCGGCGGGACATACGAGCGCGAGTACGAAAGAATCGAGGAGTCTAGCGACAGACGTGTTGGCCTGCCTCGACCTCCGCCTCCGAAGCCCAAAGACAATCTATGGACGGAAATCACCAAGGATCTAGTGACGCGAGATGCTATTGAACAGATGGGCTACGATTTTGAAGAAACCGAGTTCTTTTTCTATATCATCCAATATCTACGCTATGTACGTTTCCCCCCTCTTTTCCCACCCCCCAAACCCAGTGCTAACAGCCATCTAGGAAGACGTCCTCGAACTCGTCAACCTGACCGAGAAAATCCGCCGCGAACGCAAAGAACGTATCCGTGAAATCGAGCGCGAGCGCGAGAGAATCGAAAGAAAGGAACGCGAGCGAGATGAATGGGAGCGCTTCGACCGACGCGGGGGGCGCGATATCCCTGCCCCGTACGACGACGAACGCATCATCGAAAGAGAAATCATCTACGAAAGCGGCGGGCGCCGTGGACCTCCACCGCGTAGAGGAGGAGGCTGGTAGATTGCATGCAATGATTTACGACGACACGGCTGTTATTATGGCATAGCGAAGCGAAATCGAAGCGATGTTTTTCTTTGGATTTGATATATGAGGCCAGCTTGGTGGAAGATAGCTCGGGACGCTACAATTCCCGCAGATTTAGTTTGCGATTTCAGATTTGGATTGGGTAGCGGGCGTTGGGTTAGGAGCGGGGTGGAAGGGAGGAGGGAGGGAGGGAGGATGTGTGGATAGATCTCGATGGGTAGTTATGAATTGATGAATGAAATGCATTTATACCCTTTTAGTCTGTATCTGTCATTACTCCCCGTACCATTTTACTTTCGCGTTCTATCTTGATGACTTGATCCCCCCCCGCCCGAGCTTTTTTCTAAGCTCCGCATCAGGACGAGAGGACATATCGTTTCCCTCACTGCCTCTAAACCCCAGCTATTCCAGCGGTAAATACTTTCTACTGTTCCCCTTTGCCCACTCTGGGACTGTAAGACAGCTCGAGGGTATACGACCTATTTACCCCGGGACTTAACGGGCGTGTTTCAGATACAATTAGCTCTGTTTCAGAAAATACGCGAACAACAAACGCCATGGCGACTTGGCGTTTAGCACTGCTTTTTTAGCATATAAGGGGAAGCTGATGCGGATGAGGATATGGAGCACTAAGCCAGATATGGGACTTCTCGGAAAAGGAGGACTTCTTGAGGGTTTGTCTATGTATTTCGTACGTAGCTAGAATGATTGATAGGTAGGTATATTTGGATTCTTGGGGTTCTGGCGAATGGTAGGTATACTAGAGAAGTCGGGGGAGATGCTTGGTTAGTGGAAGAGAGGGGAGTGGAGGGAGAAGATGGGAGGATTGGGACGGGATAATAGTTAAGTCTTAGGTTGTTTAAATATGGCTTGCTTTTGGTTTTGATTTTGGTTTTCTCTTCTTCGAGGAAATATCGTATTTTGTTTACTGACTAAAGAGGGATATCATGAAGGTAAAAGCCGGGTTATGATGCCGGGATTCCTGTCGGTATATGTTAGTGCAAGCGGAGTATTTCAAATGGTTTGTTGTAAAGAGAGAAATGGAAATATGAGAATTTACACGTTTCAATTTCACTCATTTCATAAAATCGCAGAAAGTTTCAAACTTCAGCTTCGACTTAGCACCAGTGCATTTGGGGTTTTTCTTTTGTTAGTCTAAGATGCCCGTCACAATCAGCCAGCCATACCCCATTCAACAGCTCGTAAAATGCAACAAACTTACGGCCGACCTTTCACGAGGAGACGATTTTGGAATATCTAATGAGAAAGTTCCGCCCAAGTCCTCAGTCCAATACTCTACATTGGTTCCAAGACAAAAACGGCAACCTAAGCGAAGCCCCTGAACTCCCTCACAGTCCCAATCCCAACCTCACGTCACACCCAAATATATTTCCCATTCATTTCACACCCTCACTCCCACTCAACTCCTAATTCAACCATCCTTCACAATTCATATTTCCCAAAGCAAAAAACTAAAAATGCGCCTCCTCGCTTTCTTCACATGCCTCATGGCCCTAATCCGCGATTTCTTCACTGAATTATACAAATTGTTCAAACCGTTCTTACTCCTGGGCGTTATTGTGGGCATTGTGGTTATTGTGTGTGCTACGGTGAGTATGGCGGTCGATGCTGTTGGGAGGAGGAAGAGGAACAGGAGATTGAGAGGGGGGTTTGAGGGGGGTGGTGGGGAGGAGATAGTTTTGGGTGATGGGCGAGGATGGGGTGGAGCGTTAGCAGGGGTTAACATTGGATCATAAAGAAAAATTCAACTCGCTGAATAGTACACAGAGAGTGTGGAAGGTGCGGTTCGGGTATAATGGGAAAGCTCGGACGACGGTGGAAACTGGTACATAACCACCAGATTTTCCGCAGAACCGTAGGATACCACATATTGGAGCCAATGCTGCAAATTTTGCAAAAAGTCTTAGCTTGCTTTTATGACGAAATATTTGATGTTTTAATAATGCGACTAGCGCAAATAGATGTCACGAGCCGTTCGTCCAGATCCAGATGGAGATTTTCTGATATAAGTTTGCTCCACCCCAATATTCATCCATTCTCATTCACCCACAGCCAAAACCAAGTTTTAACCACAACATTCAAAAAATCTTGCTTCAATTTCAACCTCGACGAGGCCGCGAGTCACTTACAAACCGTCTGCTGGTTTATGATCAAAGGCGCCGCAGTCATCAGTATCCTCCTCCTCGGCATATTACACTTTCCCACGCCAAATATCTCTCGCCACCGGCGTCGAATCTACAAAAAATCGAAAAGAGCCTTCCGGAAATTCATGGCCGATTATATTCTTGCAGCAAAAGCCAGGAAAAAGAAATGGAAGTAACCAGTTTTGGATGCCTGGTGCGTGGGAGCAAGGATTCGAGCTGTAGATGGACTGCACACCAGTAGGAGACAAACCTTGAATGCACTAGATGCAGCAATTGGATACTAAATGGCGTTAGAAGGCTTCACGAGGAAGCTAGTTTAGTCTCGATAACCTAATTGTGCCGAGGTCTATTATGCCATGTATAAATTTTCAGAAAATTATGTCATTATTTTCATTTCGACTGAGAGATTAGCCACAAAAGCGACTTCAGGTATCCTGTGAATTCCAAATCTCCCAACATCCTCACACAACCTTTCGAATATTTTCCAATTCATTTTCAAATTACAAATAACGAATAATCCTACCAGAATCACTCACAAAATCTGACAATTTCACCTTCATACATCGACCCACCTGCCTCATCTTCCAATGGCGGATCCAGTAGCCAACCTCGTAGCAGAGGCAGCACGAAACCTTAACCCCGCAACTCTAGCCGTAATCCGCGAATTCCTCATCGCCAATGAAGGGGATATCCAGCCCATCTTCCGACACATAATAATACATGAGCAGGAAAGAACACGTGCGACGGCCGTCGTCCGACCATGGAGTTGGAAAGCTTATGTCTTTAAAATGATTTTCGGGCGTTCGTCGTGATGATCTGGTTCTATCCTCACTTAATTCGCGACTTCTTTTTCATCCTAGACGCTTGATTGGATATTAGTTTGGGGTTGATTTAGTTTGGACTGCGACTTGTTGGGTGGTATTGGAAGTGGAGAAGCTGTGGCGTTGAATGGGGAAAGGGACTGCAGATTTCTATACAAACGAATTGAATTCTCTTAAGAGGCAACACACTACGATTCTTCCACTACGATTATGCCCGAGCCACACCTTTTGCTTTTGAAAAAGAGCGAAGAAGTACATATGTACAGGACAAAACATGACAGAAGCTCAAACCTATCCCCATTTACAGATTGCGCATTCCCCTGGCGGCACACCGTGTCTACAAAATCCCAAAATGTCGTTTTGCAATCCCCACATAGTTTGGTCGGTATTCAAAGTATAGGCGGCCAGAGACTTGCCGGCGATTGGGCTTGGAGTTATGTTTCCGTTGGCGAGATTGTATCCGGCGCGGCTTGTTAGGATTGGCTGCTGAGGTGTGGTCGCCGGTGGGGTGTATGGCTGACGAGTTTGGGACCGGTTCTCAATGTGCGCTGGTATTCTACCGGCTTGTATGTCGTTGGGGAAGGAGCTGGTATTCATTGTCTCGGAAGAGTCTGCAATGTACGAAGCCACGGGGTCGCGGTCAGGAACGTTGCTCGTGTTATCTATAAAATTGTTAGATCAGCGATCCTGCATATTTGATCAATTAACTCACCTGGCACATTCATCAGATTATTATCTTCCCGAGGACGCTGTAATTTTGGCTTGTACTCATAAGGTTTATCTTTCGGCTTGCTTTTCAGTCCGTGGCGAGCCATGTGTCGCTTGATCGAAGATTCATGCTTGCTCATGAAGAAGCATCCTGGATCGGGACATCTTATATCAGGTCTGTGGCTGTCCCGGTGTCGCTCGATACAAGATTTCGACTTGCTGATGTATAAGCATCCTGGTTCGGGACATTTTAGATCAGGTCCACCGTCGCCTCGTTCATGTTTTTCGAAGTAATAACTGGATCGAAAGTTCATGCCGCATTTGGCACAAGTTCGCGACTTCTTAGGGCACCCCATGGATGCGTAGTTTGCAATTGGATGGCTCGCAATGAAGGACTCAAGTATAAATGGAATCTTGATCTTGTGAAATGAATATTGTTCGATCTTGGCCTACAATGTTTGGGATGCTGTCTAGAGAGCAATGGAGCTTCCCCTCGGGTGGTTGAAGATCCATCCGAACCGCTCTTTCCAATATCAGAATGCGCACAATCGAAGCGTAAGGAGCGACCTGTCGACTCATACGCTGTATAACCTCCCTAGGATGAGGAACTTAAAATGACCCTCATATATGATAAGGGAACATATTGTCTGCTTGACTGCACATGTAGAAAGCGTGACCGTTCTCATGCCGCGCCTTTCGCCGCAGCGCCATGACGGCAGGCTTCGCCCAAACCTTTGATATCTTGGATTATGATCTTGAGTTTGCTGCTAATGGAGACTTGAATTGCGTCTCTGTGATTGAATAGTCTCGCGGAAGGGGGGAGGGGGGGTTTGGTGATTCTGCGACTGATTGTGACAAGCATGCAATTTTTCTATGGAGTTCGCTTAAAAAGGGGTTGAGTCATCACGCTAGTTTTCCGCCTCCACACCCCTAAAAACAACGGTTCCGTAGATCTATTGTTTTGGGTTCGTGCCAGTCCGAATCATAATCCAAAGTCTAGTTTGCAGACCGAATATTTAAACAATGGCAGACGAGAACTCCCATCCTCCCATCTGGACACACAAGAAGAAGAAGAAGAAGAAATTCCCACAACCATCGCTCGAGACATTATTTGATCAACCAGGGGAAGGGTCTGCGCACGCTGCACCGAGAGTGGACATGTTTCCCAACCAGGTGGGGATTTATCCACACGGCACCCTTGAGAAGGGATATGAGCAGCTGTTGAAAGAGAAGGAAGACCCGTTGAATGTAAGTGCTGAATAAATCTTGAACGTGATTTCATTGCTGATGTAAACAAACAGACAGATAGAGCGTCACGAGAAATGCTAAATGAGCTTGAAGGACTATACGTCAGAACTATTTCGAAATCTGAGATTTTACACCCGGGAAGACGTTTTCTCAGCAAATCGGGCGAAAGTCGAGAGACTGGTGGAGGATCTGAGCACCCCCAGCAAACTTTGATACAACTGGCCCAAAAGATTTTCCCATTGGAAATTGCCTTCCAAAATCACAAGTCTGCAAGGGCCTCAAAATCAGCATCCATTGATAGCAATTTGCTCCAGGCAATTGAAGTAGCCAACAAGGCCATATTGCTCAATTCGATGGGTGATTACTGGGGGGCATTATGTCACGACTTTCGGGATAATATGTACTTCCAGAAGCCGTCCAAGCAAGGACAATGGGCTTTCCTTGGATTTTCCAAATACTCTGACTTGATTAAAGAGTATGACAAACAGAAGGAGGAACTGGAACTTTACAATCAGCTCCCAGCAGCGTCAAAAGGTCAACCCCCGAACACTAAACTGATAGACTCCCTTCAAGAAGCTGCAGTCTATCTGAAGGATCAGTATGATAACGTGGATGAGATTGTACGCTTTATGCGTCAATATGCCAACCGAAACATGACAGTCCATCCGGTAAAGACGTATTTCGAGGAAGGAAATTATGTCGGACTCCGTCGAAAGATCTTACGAGATTACCGCAACTTTACGTTCCTGGGTTCCGACGAACTGAGTGAAGGATACAAATCTGAAGTCAAGACAACTCTTGAGTTGGTCGTCAAGAGATTTTACTTGCAGTGGAGCTGGGATGAGGATGGGTTTGCGAAGGAGGGTCCCGCTTTACAAGAATGCAGGAGAATATACGAAGAAAAGCAGAAGAAGACGATACCATTCTTTGGAAAGAAAGGTTTTGAAGAGGAGTCCAAGGGGAAGGGGAAGGGGAAGGGGGAGGAAAAGGATAAAACTACTGCGAAAGGAGATCATACATGGGAGGCGAGCATGGAAGAAGGTATGTCATGGCTCAAAGTGGGTACTCAAGCGATGAAAGACTGCTAACTCACGGGCACAGAGGCTGTGAAGAATGAAGAGATGAAAAAAGATGCCGCATATCAGAAAGCATTGAGCATCTGCAAAGATCTCGATCAGGGCTATTTTCTAGAGTCAGTGTTGAAGGAGACAATGGAGAGTTACAGGAAAGAGAAAGAAGCTGCCGAAGATGCGACTAAGATGTCAAATGAGTACTTCACAAAATGGAATAGCGCCATGGACGCGAACAAAAGGGCGAAAGATAAGAGTAAGGAGAAGATCAAGAAACTGAATGCAGAGATTGCGGAGTTGAAAGCTGAACTGGAGGCTTGTAAGGAATAGACGTTTTGTAGACGACCAAAGCATAAGGCAAGGCCATCATGGTTTCGCTGGCAGTTTCATACTATAACTGTTATTAGCCATTTTCACTCTATAGTTGGTGCTCGAGATGAAGGCGAGTCCGTCACAATCACTCACTTGATCAAGATACTTTTCGTCTGTAGGAACGACTGTAATCCATATTTACCCAGCTCTTTGCCATCTCCACTTTCCTTAAAACCACCGAAAGGCACCTGGGTATTTGGGAAATGCGGGGCGTTGATGGAGACGTTTCCGGTCTCAATCTTGGCAGAAACACGGAGAGCACGGTTTAGATCCGAGGTATAGAGAGCGGCTTTCCGGGTCCTTATGTCAGAAGCCAAGCAAAAGATAGGAAAATAGAGCAACGTACCGGACAAACCAGTGTTCGTATCATTTGCTAACTCGATTGCCTCTTCCTCCGTCTTAAACGTAATAATACTCAGCACAGGCCCGAATATTTCCTCCTTATAAACTCTGCTCTCTTTGTCTGGATTCAAGAAGATAGTTGGCTCAATCCAGAAGCCCTTTTCTCCCTTTCGTGATCCACCGATCAGAGGCTGGCCAGATTGCTTGCCTAGTTCGATGTACGACATGACGCGATTGAAGTGTGCTTCGTCAGCCATCGGACCATGCATTGTCGTCGCTTCCAGGGGATTAGCACCGAGACCTTCCGTGATCGTCGCAAAGCGACCTTTGACAGCTTCTATAAAGGCCGATGCGATGCTTTCCTGAACGTAGAGGCGGGATGTTGCTGTGTGGGACTGATTAGAAATCAGTTCTTCCTAAAAAGAGGGGCAATACCAACCAACGCAAACTTCTCCCGAGTTGAAGAGAAAGCCGTCCGCAGTGCTAGTTATTGGATCAGTAATCTTATATTCCACTCAAAGATTCGGCCACTTACGATCCAACAGCATTTGGAATATCGGCGTCAGCAAAGACCAGAGCCGGAGATTTGCCTCCGAGTTCCAGCGTGACCTTTTTCATATTGCTCTCCAATGCCAACTTCTGGATGATTTTCCCAACGAATGTTGACCCTGTGAAACTAATTTTTGCAATCTTCATGTGGGAAGCAAGCAGGGCGCCCGTTTTGGCTGCTCCATTGACGAATTGAATGACGCCTGGTGGGAACCCTGCTTCTACCACCAACTTGCCGAGTGCGAGGGCACTGAGGGGTGACTTCTCGGATGGTTTGTAGATATACTATAATAGTAAGTCTTGGGAGGGCACTGAATAGATAAATATGCTCACGGTGTTCCCCGCGGCCAATGCAGGGGCAATCATCCACCCAACGTACAGAATCGACGCATTCCAAGATGCCATTCCCGTACAAACGCCTAAAGGTTCATGCCTGACAATTTTGTAGGTCCCGTCGTCAGCTCCGAAAGACTCGCCCTCGATTTTGTCTGCCCATCCTGCATAGTCTATAGGCCATCAGCAATTAGTCCAGCAAGAAGGATGGTGCTTACGTACATCTGAAGACTGATGCGGAGATTGATGCCAGCGTCTTTACAACGCTAACAGGGGCTCCCATGCACATCGTATCCAGAGCTGCTAGTTCCGAGGCGTGCTCCTCAAGTAGATCGGCGAACTTATTCAAACATTTAGCTCGCTGGGCGCCAGTGAAAGTGCTCCATGGTCCCGTCTTGAAGGCTGCTGTTGCAGCTGAGACAGCGAGGTCAATTTCTTCAGGACCAGCTACTTCCTAGACAAGATAAACTCATTAATATTGCTCACCAGAAAGTCTCAACTCATTTGGGGCTGGTAGGGCTGGTAGAATCTTGTGAAATTGCCGAGAGGCGGTACACTTACAATAGCTTTTGAGATGGGAGAGCCATCGTAAGGGTTTACCAGATTTAGAGTTTCTGGTGACTTCGAATCGATGTACTACTTCCCATAAGTATAGGTTCAAGTATCAGGAATGGGCATAGACCTCATTATTGATAAAGAGTTTTGTTTGAAAATCGGTTGGAGCAGCCATTTTCAAGAGCAGAATCTGAAATTTCTGCTGGTATGTTGCAAGTAGAATATTGGCAGTGATCTGACAGATCCCGGTGTTTCCGGGGTGCACAAGGCTGAAGATAATTCTAAGGACAGCGAAGACTTCACTTGCGTTCTTTCAGATCAGCAAGTTCTAATGGGAATACGAGTTATTATACTCTCTTGAGCGGAAGTACGCCGCGCTGGCAGTGGCAATGTCAATGCTTACTATTCCATTCGAGATGGCAGGGTGCTAGGCAAGTCTGCAAGTTCCGTATGGAGCAACGGAATTGATTACTGTCAGATCCGATTCCAACCACTAAAGGCGAAGAGGAGAGATAAGAACTTACAACGTTCCGGCGGGTGAAACATTATAAGCTCGCCGACCAATGATTGCTGGATGTCTAGCAGCGCTTCAAACATACATTTCGCGCCCTTCCAAATAATGGCAGTTGGGGAGCTCCGGAAATAATGTGGCCCGAAACTTCCTCGTGGCGGCGTCATCGCGTTTAGCCAAGGATTTTTACGTGGTTTCTCTCGATCAAATGTCTCGGGTATGCACCTGCACAACGCTGACGACAGATTCGAGACCCTTGCCTCATCTGGATGCTGCTCGTATCCACACAATTGGACATCGACACGTTCTTCACTTTCGAACAAGCGATCGAAGCGATCGCCGTCAAGAATTCGAAATCATCTAATCCGATTACTAAGATAATGCAATTCGAGAACAATAGTACATCCGTTCAAAGTAGACATCATAGCCCATCCCTCAACTCCCCAGCGTTGAAACCGATATTAAGAACCCAGACTCACTTAAAGTATCCACATGGCAGAAAAAAGAACAAAAAATACTCCAGCCAACCAGGTTCCGATCAAGTCTCTATTTCCGTTGGTCCCAGATCCCTTGGAGCTTGGCTGAGGTATAAAGGTCGCTGGTGGAGCTGCTGTTGCTGTCGCTGGACCAGCGGTCTTAGTGACTACGGCTGGTGTTGTGGCACCAGCAGCACTCGAAGCTGAGTTCGTTGGGGCGGATCCCGTGAGAGCCGGTCCAATCGCACTTGCCGATCCTCCATTACTTGTCTTCAAAACATCTCCAAGGACCGTGCAGAAGCCCTCCAAATCAGAAAAGACGGAGAAAGCAGACGGGGATGCGGTCTGAAGAAAATCCGCACAGCTTGAGATTGGGCCGTCGAAACTTTGAGGCACCCATGAAGAGCTGCTGTAGCAGAGACACGGAGCTTGTGATGATAAATCGAAGTCCGAGAAACCTGGAGATGCGGATTCGCAGGAGCTCAACGCAGATTTGATGAAAGCGCAATCGGAATTAACCCCTGTTGATAGGGATGGCGCGGCGGTTGTGGGTGGGGCAGTCGTCTTGCCAGCAGCAGACGCTGTAGTCGACTTTTCTGCGGCTGTCGTGGAAGCAGAGGCAGCCGCTGGGCTCTTGAGCACATCTCCTGCAAGAGTACAGAATTTTTCGTAAGGTGTTAGAAGAGAATATGCAGCTGGATCGGCAGATGAGGCAAAGCCCGCGCAAGTTTGGACTGCGCCATCGAATAATTCAGGAATCCACTACAAATTTCAGAGTCAGAATTGCTCGATCCAGAGATATTCACACAGTTCCCCAACCTCAGCACCCATTCTTAAGGCTACAAAATTGCCTAGGAATTCAGAAAGGCATTGAAGCTCGCGAGTCGCGATATAAGTGACGAAATGAAACCCGGAATTTGCATACAGATAAGCTACTGTAACATAGACATGGAGCTTGTTTGGTTTTAGGGAAGTTATCGAAACCAGGACTGGCGGACTCGCAAAAATCGATTGCGTAGCTAATATAATTGCATTCGTCTGCAACACCTCGCGGCTGTAGGATTTCATCAGCGTCTAGAAACCCTATATGGGCACTGGCCGACAAAGCTTGAAGAAGGAAGAGCAGCAACATTTTTCGAGGTATTTGAAAGTGGGTATAACAGTTGCGGGAAATTCCAACGCTGGGGGTTGAAGGAGTGATAAACATATGTCAACTCAACGTCAGACAAGTACAAGACTATATGCGGGGATTGACTGAAGCCCGACTCATAATCTTGCAGATATCGCTTAGATAATCCTGACAGAAGAAGATGATATCAAGCCTGTTGCTCTGAAGCTCGCGATACACATCATACGCCACTGCTCTTGAAATGGAGTACTCTTCCCCAAGCGGTCCAACGAGAAGGTGTTTCCTCCAGCCACGCCACATTTTTCATTCGTGTTGTGTGTGCGGCTGAATCAGTGTGCCCCGAACCTCGCAAATTTTGCTTCTGGTTGGTGTGAATCTCAAAATTGCTGTGCAGAAGCCGCTTGTCTCAGTTCAGCTTCTCCAAGCGGACGATAATAAGAAATGGCGGAGGCGGATTCGCGGGGCGTTCAATTCAAGCTGCACGCGACAGGTCTCAATATTGGACCTCTGCAGTCTGGTACTGATCAATATGCAAAAGAAACTGTTGTCAGAAGATCGTGAAGGGTCAAATTGGATGTGTTGGATGTGGGAGAATGCTGGCTGTGTGGCGTTGAAGGCTGGTCAAAGTTCCCAAAATAGATTCAATCACGTGGAATTCCATTTTTGGGGTCGAGACGTCTGGGAACCATGTTCAATGTGATAGCAAATGAAGGCGGAAATATATAATCTATCAGAATAAAGTCCCCAAGAATATGGACGAGTTCATGTCAAAGGCAGTTTCTCTGTGGATTACGGTAGTCAGATGTCCGCTAATTTAGGACTACTTGGCCTCATCTCAGAAAACACCAACTACTCGGCCCTCATGCATTTGAAAAATTCCTTTACAGTCTTATGAAGTCCTTAACACTTGTTCGCTACATAGCCTGATTGCGAAAATGCGACGTGAACTTTCGCACAGTCTGCCGCAAGCGCCGTTTTAACTTCGATGGATTCAATCGCTCGCTCAAGCTTGCCTGTTCTTACACTACGATATGTTTAATCCATTCCACTCCTGCATGTATTCGATGTTTTCGGTTGAGCAAATGATTCCCAGAACTTTAACACAGAGACATCGAGTTAGCTGTCCAGCAAACCAGCGACTGTCCAAAAGCTCAGATCAAGGACTAAAGGTATATTGAAAAGACGAAGCAGGGAGTCTGCAAGTCTAAGATCTACGTGTATACCATAAACAAAATGCCGCCGCTAGCCTGTGGTCCCAAACCATGCTATTTAGGTAGGAAATGAGGCTATTCACACTTCTTCACGTGATACCATGACAGCGACTGCGTACGAGTTATGGCAATGGGCACTATTCGTATTAACGTTCCTCCCTGGCTGCCTGCTGCCTTACTCCTGGTATGCGATGTAAAGTTTTAAGATGAAGTCTAGAAAGAAAGAGTCTCGCGCTTGAGCCTTCCTTTGAATGGCAGGTCTAAGCGGCATCAAGGTAGGGTGGTTCCCTTATCCAAAGAAGAACTGCCCATGATCTTACCGATCGTCGGCTTTTTCCAGTTAGTAACTTAAACTGATAGGTGGTACAACGCTTTCAATCCGTAGAAATACAGAATTTATGGCTTCACTCTTCATTTCGGTGGAGTATGTTCAATTCCGAATCTCAAGATCCCAGCCCCACACCCTTTCAACAGTATCCTTTTCCCTGAACTGCCCTCGGCCATAGCTTTCAAATGGCGCCTTTTCGCTCGCCCTCGCAATCTCCCACATCCTACTTGTGTTTTTGCACTGATGTATAGCACCCATCCCATCTACACCGGATAGTACGACGTTTCCATTTGCGTCAAGATCCTCCCATGGTGGCTCGATGGTTGAATCTCCTGCACACATCAAATGCTGGGTCTCGTTAGCCACTTTCCATGACTTGATATCTATCCATTTATTCGTGCGGAGGGCTACTAGGGTAGCATTCCATGTGGCATACATACTTGAGCGATATAGCTGAAGCAATGTCGCAGATGTTCCAAGTCCAAGTGTCCTTCGTGACTACCAGCTGCTTCATTCCTCCGAATGTGGTGATTCTCGCCATGGCCCAACCCATTGCGTAATCCCACTCTGATCAATCCCAAGCAGTGCAGGCCGTGGAACATACTTATTCCCCAGTCTTGCGCGAACGTTTCATTTGTCCGCAGCCATACGGATCCGCCATGCGGTGTAAGGAGCTCGTCCCAAGCAGCATCGCCAGCGGGAGATAGATCTTCAAGATTTGGTACTTGAGTAAAAGTGGTCGATTTTGTGCGGGAAGGGGTTGAAGATTTGCTGAAAGGTAAATGGAGAGGCGGCGCGGAGAAGAATGTTGAGCTGATGAATACTAGAATGACGAGGAACGAGGCTAAATGGAGAGGTAAAAGCACGATATGGGAGTATTGAGAAGGCATCGAGGGCAGAGCTGAGACTAGTATTTTATAGATGATGTCGATTTTAACTTTGAGAAGAGTGAGTCTTCCAAAAGCTCAATCCTTTACCTCGACGACGAAAGCTTAGCTGGGGAGAAACGGGCGTCGCAAGCTCAAGGTCTCGAGGGAGGGGAACGCTGCAGTGATGAGGACGAGTGTTGCAGAAAATTGACATCGAAGATCGTCTTTGGCATTGCAGAAGTGTTGTGTCGGCAGGTATAGCATCTGAAAAGTGGAATTCCACATCTTGGACTCTGCCGGTGAACAGGAAGCACCGAGGTAGTAGAACTGATCGACGAAGATGTTTTGATCCGCACTTCAATTCACCAGAAAGAGTATATATAACGTCCAAAGTCAAACTAACACGAGATACTTGACGCCAAAGCCATTGGGTTTCAGCCGGCCCGCTGCCTCTAAGCTTTGTGGCTGCGGGGAAGTGCAGAGGCAAGCCCCTCACGAAGATCAGCTATTTGATATGT
>Ga0247778_1001077_pt1 | contig 15267 bp, 15 predicted proteins | sample UWRJL049202B5_FD_179939 | JGI IMG/M metagenome (GOLD analysis project Ga0247778, IMG submission 179939) | Plant litter microbial communities from Arlington Agricultural Research Station in Wisconsin, United States - UWRJ-L049-202B-5 | ecosystem: Environmental > Terrestrial > Plant litter >... | reverse complement strand
AAGTGCGAACTTACCGGCAAAGGCAAACAGTTTGGCAACAATGTCAGCTTTTCTCAGCGCCACACCAAGAAGGTCTGGAAGCCAAACCTCCAGAACAAGACCATCGTCGTCGACGGCAAAAAAATCAGCATGAAGATCAGCACTCAGGCTATCCGCACGCTCAAGAAAAAAGGCATCATCGCCTAATTCTATTGAGCCCAAGCGCTTACTAAAAACCCACAGGAAACTGTGGGTTTTTAGTAGCCTGTTCCGCTTCGTGGACCGTAACAAGCACGTAACCAAAATAAAAACCTCCGCGACTTACGCGGAGGTTTTTATGAATACTATATCTGTTATTTTGTAGTTTCTAGCACAACGAGCTGCGTCGTATCGGTAACTTCCGCTGGCTTGAACTGTAATTTAGCCAGTGTTTCCTTCGGCTCCATCCCCATGGTCTTGAGCGCATCTTCGAGCTCGGTCTGAGGGACTTCGTAGCTCAACCGGTTGTCATTGTAGTGGGTCGGGATCACGATTTTCGGTTCGACCTGGCGGATAATCTGAGCAGCACCGGTCGCATCCAGTGTAAAGCCGTTCCCGCCTACCGGCACGAACATCACATCGATGATTCCGAGTGCTTCCAGATCTGTTTCCGTCAGCTTAGGGAAAATGTGCCCGGTCACCAGTACCCGCACCTCTCCCCAGGTGATCTTGTATATGGTAGCCGACTTCTTGCCAGACTCGTCCATGTGAGCGCGAGCCTGCAAACCGAAGATGGATATATTGCTGGCTTCGTATTCGCCGGGCATATCTATGACGATCTTAGGCTTGCCCTGCACCGCTCCATGTTCGCCCGTGAATATGGCGATATCGCCGTCCTTGGTAACGCTTTTGACACCAAGCGTTGTAAGATTATCATCAATTACTACCCTGTTATTCTTGCTTGAAAGCACGATACAGTTAGCTCCGTAAAATTGCATGTCCATTTGCGTTCTCCTTTAACTCAGCAGTCCTGGTTTGTCCAAAAGCACCTGCTTTTTGGCGCGCAGCACATTACTCAGGAACCGGTCTTTGATTTGTAAACGATAGGTAAAGTCTTCGAGTGAGAAGACAGTGTAGCGCAGATCTTTGCCTTCTTGCTTCTCCAGCTCGGTCACGTACTTGGCGAGGGCGTTCTGATTTACATTGCCCACGATCAGCACATCGATACCTGCTGAATCGTCGCGGGTAAACTGCCCCATGAGCGCCGCCACCTCTACGTTACCCAGCGCCTTGAGGTCGGCCGATTCGTCTGGCAGCGGCAGATCAACAGCTTTTGTCGCCTTGCTGGCGGTAGTACGGCGGGTCTTGGTGCCGCCGGCTCCGAAGATTTCTTCGAGCGGCACGTAAAATTCATATTTTTGGTTTACTTCGTAGTAGACCTTGTTGTTACTGGTGTCGCTCGTGATGAGTCCGACATTCAGCAAGTTTGCCAATTCCCGTCGCACCGAGTTGATCTGTTCGTCGATTTTGCGCGTAATTTCCCGGACGTAGAACGAACGGTTGGGATTGCTATAAAAAAGCTGGAGCAGCTTTACCCTCGTTTTGGATCCGAACAGTTGTTCAATCATACGTACATTGTAGCAGAGTTCTCGTAAGTCACGAACTTGTTTTGTTCAGATACGTTGTAACAATATCTACGACTTTACTTCGGTCATTTACCCATTGAATACTAGAGTTGCGTTTAAACCATGTCCGTTGCCGCTTGGCCAGATCCATAGTCCCCTTTATGATACGTTCCCGGACTTCGGCGATCGTCTGCGTACCGGAAACGTACTCACGGAACTCTTTGTAGCCGATACCCTTTATCGGCTCCACATCCCAGCCATAGCGGTCAGCCAGCGTGCGTACCTCTGCCTCCAGGCCAGCTGCCAGCATAGCATCGACCCGCGCAGCTATCCGTTCGCCGAGCACTTCCCGCTCCACCCGCATGCCGAGCACCAGCGTATTGCCCCGCATCGGACGTTTGGTGGGCCGGAGCCCATTATTTTCTATCAGCCGGATGACACGCCGCTTATTGCGTAAATCTATTCCGGCCGTATCCAGTCCGAGCTCGCTGGCCCGTGCATGGAGCTGCTCCAGACTCAGCGAGTTCAATTCATCCCGCAGCGCCGGGTCCGAGGGCGGCAAGAAGCCGTAGTCAAACAGCACACTATCTATATATAGGCCTGTGCCCCCGACCATGATCGGCAGTTTGCCCCGGCTGGTAATATCGGCAATCGCAGCAAGCGCCAGCTTCTGGAACACTACCGCGCTGAAGCCTTCGGCCGGATCAGCCACGTCTAACAGATGGTGTGGCACTGCCGCCCGGTCTGCGGCGGTGGGTTTTGCGGTACCGATATCGAAGCCTCGGTAGACTGTCCAGGAGTCCGCACAGATCAGCTCACCATCCAAGCGCTCAGCCAGTTCCATCGCCAGGGCAGATTTGCCACTGGCCGTCTCACCCACGATAACTATCAGCGGCGACATCAGAGCAGCCCCTGCTGCCGGGGTTCATTGCCGGGAGGCCACCACAGCAAGCCTGCGACATCTACCTGCATATCGTCGGACACTGCCACACCTTCAGCCCTCAGGTGTTCCGCATGCCCGTGCCGGCCACCAGGATAACCGGCAGCCAAGCCGCCGCTTTTGTTCACCACTCGCTGCCACGGCAACGCCGGATCGCCAAAGTGCGCCACCCCGCCCACGATTCGGGCTGCCCGTGCATTACCGCAGAGCGCCGCCAGCTGGCCATATGTCATGACCCGGCCACGGGGGATCTGCGCCACGATCGCCTCCACACGTTCACGGAACCCTGGCTCAGGCTGTTCGTGCATCAAAATACTCCCCGACAGCTACCCAATCTACACACCGTGTGACACCCGCAGGCAGTTCATCCGCCTGATTCCACGGATAATCGCCGAATAGGATCGCCTGTACCCCTGCACTGGCAGCAGCTATACAGTGTTTGATCTGATCATCTATCAGGTAATCGACACTGTTTTCCTGCAATATGGCGAGCTTAGTACGGCTAAACATGGCCTCGTGCAGCTCATCGTCGTATATACCCGCAAAATGTATTGACTCGAATACACCGGGAAAGTTACGTTCTACCCATTGTTCGGTCTCGGTCTGAATGCTTTTACGGCGTGAGGTGACTATGGCAAGCCGATAGCGCTCCTTCAAGCGTTGTAACACACTCAACGATTCTTCGTAGTGATCGTACGTTCCGATGACGCCCGATTCGTGCAGGATGACCGCCCGGCGCTCCGCTTCGTCAAGTTCTACCTGCCACAGTTCCCGCCAATCTTCGTTGTAATTTTTAACAGATAGGTTTGTGCCCCAAGTGGCATTACTGAACGCCACGAATCCAGCTGCATTGGCAGCCAAAACGTCATCAATATCAACTGCGATCGTCCTTTTTTCCATGTCTATTGTTGTCGTAATTACAGGCTAGTTTTGCTTACGCGGCTCTTTGCCTCGTGCGCAACGGTCTTCAGAAATTCGGTAATGGTATAGCTTTTCGCGTCTTCGCTGACTGCCAGGTCTTTGCGGATGCGCGGCACCAGCTCGCCACCGCCGATTTCCTTCTCGCCCAGCACTACCGTGTACGGCACTTTCCACATTTCTGCAGCGCGGATTTTTTTGCCGACCGATTCATTGCTGTTATCGACCGTTACCCGCAGACCCAGTTCGCGAGCCTCGGCTAGCACTGTTGCAACAAACGCAACAGTCTCTTCTTCCTGATTAACAGAGATGAGACGGATCTGTTCCGGTGCAACCCACACCGGAAAACGCCCTGCCGTGTGCTCTATGTATACGCTCAGGAAACGCTCAATAGACCCTAGAATAGCCTTATGTACCATTGCTGGTCGCTTTTGAGCCCCATCCTGGTCGGTGTATTCCAAGCCGAACCGCTCCGGCTGTACAAAGTCGAGCTGTACTGTCGCACACTGCCAGCGACGACCCAAGGCATCTGATACATATATGTCTATCTTCGGACCATAGAATGCGGCCTCGCCGAGCTCTATTTTGTAATCGAGAGACTCCTCTTTGGCGATCCGCTCCAAAGTGTTCTGAGCACTTTCCCAGATGGCGGGGTCCCCAAAGTACTTATCCTGCTCGTCGCGGAATGACAAATCGACGCTCAACGGCATATCCAGTACCAGATACATCTGCTTTACCATACCGATGATACTGCGCATTTCAGCTTCTATCTGATCGTGTCGTACAAATGCATGCGAATCATCCTGAGTCAGAGCACGTACCCGGCTTAGACCATGGAGCTCACCGCTCTTTTCGTCACGGTACATGGTAGTTGTTTCCATATAGCGCTGCGGCATGTCCCGATAGCTCCGCGGACGGCTGGCAAAAATCTGTGCAACATGCGGGCAGTTCATAGGCTTCAGCATGAACTGGTCGTCAGATTCCACACTTGAAACATCAAAACGCTCAGGATATTTCTCGTAGTGGCCCGATTTTTTATAGAGGTCGACGCGCGTCATATGCGGCGCCCATACAGCTTCATAGCCTTCTGCCCGTTGCAGTTCTTCGGAGAACTTAATCAGTTCATTGCGCAGCACCGTACCGCGAGGCGTAAATAATGGCAGACCCGGACCTACTAAATCAGAAATAACGAACAGATCCAGCTCCTGCCCAAGCTTGCGGTGATCCCGCTTTTTGGCTTCCTCGAGCATATCCAGGTATTGGCGCAGTTCTTTGGGTGTCGCAAAACCTACGCCGTACACGCGCTGCATCTGGGGGTTGCCCTCTTTGCCGCGCCAATACGCACCAGCAACCCGCATCAGTTTGAATGCCCCGACCTTGTTAGTCGCTTCCACGTGCGGCCCCCGACAGAGGTCGGTAAAGTCACCATTGCGATAGAACGATACATTTTCCACTTTGCTGTCACCATCGGCCGCTAGCCCCAGTTCCGCCGCATCCAAATCTTTTGCGACAGTGGTTCCGGCGCGCTGCAGGTCATTGAGTAGCTCTTCCTTGTAGGGCTGCTCGTATTTACGCGCCCAGTCGATGGCTTGGAGCACGGGCATCTCGAACCGCTCGAACGGCTCGCCGGCTTTGATGATCTTTTGCATCTCTGCCTCTATCCGTGGAAAATCATCCTGCGATAACTGTTCGTCACCGAGGTCGACATCATAATAAAAGCCGTTTTCCACCACCGGGCCGACGCCCAGTTTCACTTCCGGCCACAAGCGCTGGATGGCGCTGGCCATGATGTGGGCCAGGCTGTGGCGCATGGCGTAGAGTTGATCTGGTTGTTTTTGGTCGGGCATATGCGCTCCTTATATATTACTGCTACTAAAAAAGACGTGGAATATGGGCAGTAATCGTCTAACGGATTCTTACTTGCACACATTTCACGTCTCGGGCCCGCTTTGTCATGATCTGTTCGATCGTGCTGCGCGGGTGGTTCCACCGGACTTCTTTCTGCGATCGGCCGCGGAAAGCGCTCATTCCAGAATTGTTTTACATCTGTCTGGCCGGATGCGGCTCGGCGGTTGGTGAGTCCGCGTCGTTACCTATATATAAGTCTACACGTTTGCCGGCCTAGCGCCAAACATAAGCATTGCCTCTGCCGTGCACAGCAACCATCGGCTGGGTACTAAAAAGGCTTCAGTGATCTCGCAAATTCACTGAAGCCTTCTGACTTGGTAAAACCTCTCGGCAAAACCTCGCCTCACAAAAAGTAGTATACGGCTTGTAGCAGTATTTGGCTAGTACATTTTTGCGTTTTAGTTATCCCCTCCTGTGGATAACTTCTTTGGCTGTGGATTCCGGTTTTTATATCATGTGAGATATATTGACAACTAGCCGTTTCCGGTTAGTTGATTTTGAGGGGCGTAACGGGGGCCAGAGACGTATACACCACTACCCAGCCTGGTGGCGGCACGTCGTAAAATGCTTGTATGATATGCTCGGTGTCCCGCCGCGCCTTCGTCATACCCAGACCCGGAATCCCATACCAAAGTAAAAACCCCGGATGATTCCGGGGTTTTTACTTTGGTGGGCGATAAAGGATTCGAACCTTTCACCTCCACAACGTCAATGTGGCGCTCTAGCCAAATGAGCTAATCGCCCTGGAACTGAGACAAACCTACGGTTTTTCTCGTCGCGCCGGGTTTTGGCAAAGCCAAAATCTCGGGCTGCTCTTTTCCCTGAGGGCTTCAGGCTCCACTTAATATATAGGATTACCTCTTATAAATCAACCCCGTTGCCGCGAGCCGACCCCTGTTATTGTGCTTATGTTTGTGTAAGCAGTAGTATTGACACACTCCGTTAACGGTAGTACCATGCTTGAGTTAAACGAGGTGTTTTGGTGAGTACCAAGCAACAAGTAGACTCTTTAGGGAGTTTTCAGTTGTTTTATGAAGAGTTGCCGACTAACAAACGCATCCAACGCGTGCGTCGGGTCCGTACTTCATAAGATAACGACAGTGTCGGTAAGATCATTAAACAGTAACCGAAGGAGTAATTTCCTTCGGTTTTTCCTTTATCTGGGGTTTTACCCACACCATCCGGTAGTTATCCACTGGTATATTTCCCAGCGTTATGACAATATGTAGACATGGTTTGTATATATTGTTCCGGCGCAACCCGGGTCGCCAACTCCCGCCCCCAGAAGCGGCTGATGCAAGTGTGGCGCAGGCGGCACTGTAAAAGCTGCGGCGCCATCTTTACCACCACCGAAGCGATAGAGCTTGGCACCAGCCTGGTCGTACGGCGCACAAACGGCGCGGTAGCGCCGTTTAACCGCGATAAGCTGTTCATGAGCATAATGCGGGCTGTCGGGCACCGTCAGACGCCCTTAGAGGACGCCAGCGCCCTCACGGCCACCATAATCGCAAAACTGCGGCGCAGCACCACTCAGGCGGCTGTCGGACCCTCAGATATCGTTACCGTGGCACTTGCCACGCTCAAACACTTCGATACGGCCGCTGCGGTGCAGTATGGGGCGTATCACAAAGGCTAATAACAACCGCGCTTACAGGAGGCAACCATGACTACCACCCGCAATCTCAAGACTAATCCAACCCTTCTGGACATTCAGCACTACGTTACCGCTATTGAAGACGAGCGAGGTTTCGCCGGGAACACCGTGCTCGAAAAATATCTGCTGCTGTCCGAGGAAATGGGTGAACTGGCCAAATGTATCAGAAAATCCACCGGCACCATGCGCACCGACTCGGCAAAAGAATATGCGTTTGATACGGCCGGCGAATTCGCGGATATCCTCATTGTACTGTGTGCGCTGGCGAATAGGCTCGACATCGACCTGGAACAGGCACTGCGAGATAAAGAAGAAGTTAACAAGCTGCGGCGCTGGGCGTAGCCGAACGAAATAGCGCGCACCATTGGTTGTCTTGATAGATGTGTAACTGTTACCTATATTACGGGCAAATCACTTTGGCTGAGGGCGCTCGGTTTCGCGGAGTTCGTCAGTCAGCTTGAACAGTTGCTCCCAGGCTTCGCGGTTTTTGGCATTGTCATTAAGCTCTCCGGCACATAGCCAAATCCTGTATAGCAATGGCTCGTCCTGTTTGTTGAGCCAAGGTTGCATGGCAAGCTTATAACTTACACGTTCGGCAATAGCCTCACCGCTGTATAGGTCCCACTCTTTACCTTCTACTATCCTATCAACGCCGAGCTGCTTTGCTTGATCAACTTGATTCAATATATGCCCCACCAGCTCGGCTCGTGATATTTCCATGTCTGATTTTTTGCCTTCTGCCTTTTTGAGCTCGTCGGCTAGGATGAACAACTGCTCCCAGGCTTCGCGGTTTTTCACGTTTTGATCAGCTTCCCAGGCGTAATCGCCGATTTTCCATAGCAATGGCTCGTCTTTTTCGTTGAGCCAGGGTTGCATGTCTAGTGCGTAAGTTACTCTATCCGCTACAGCCACCCCGCTGATTATATCTCCGTCTATAGCAGCTACTATCCTATCTACACCGAGCTGCTTTGCCTGATCAACTTGAATCAATATATAATCAATCAGTTCGTCTCGTGACATCTCCATGTTTGATTTTTTATCCATAAAGTGACTTTCGAGGGTTATTTACCTTCTGTTTCTTTGAGTTTTTCAGCTAAGACGAATAGCTGTTCCCAGGCCGCTCGGTTGGTTGTATCTTTGTCCACTTCCCAGGATATGAGGGTCATCTCCCATATGAGTTCACGAGGGCCTCCGTGGTTAGTATTCATATCCAGACCATATTGCAACCGCTCAGCAATTCGTATAGCGTCATAGTTATCAGGCTGCGTAAGCTTTTCAATACCAATACTTTGTGCTTCTTGTAGCAAGTGCAGCACATATTGAACCAGAGCTGGATATTGCATGGTTATCCAGTGATCATTCACAGGACTCGAACCAGATTTTTCCAGTTCTTCTACTTTTGCTGTTCGGTCTTGAATCATTGCGGTCAGCTCAATAATTGATTCATGAACGGAGCTAGTATTTTCTTGTATTGCCTTGAGCAACGATGCGATCAGGCCCAGCGTATATAAATCATCTTCTTCAACGGCATAAATTTTATATAGTACCTTTGCGATTTCTTGTTGGTCTGGCCCGGTAATCTCATATAGTGCCTCACCACCCAGCTCTTCTTTTATTTCACCCTGTAGTTTTTTTACGTAGTAGGCTTCTGACTCTAATAATTCGGGAGTCTGCTCGGCAATAGTTAGCTGCTCAAAATATTCGGAAATATCTACACTGATGCCCGAAAGCTGTGAAATTGTATACAAGAGTAGCGAGACGCGTTCAATAGTTGCAAGTAATGCCGCATCGTTCGGATGTTTTTCGTATAGCGCCATAGTAACTTTGGCGAAATATACCATTTGGGAGTGATTAAAGCTCATAATGCGTTAATTTGCTTTAAGTTTCGCTAAACGATCATGCACTTTTGCGGTCAGAGCCTTAACCGACTCGGTCGTGTGCGGAACTTGCTCGGCCAGCATATGCAATATGGAACTCAGACCATTTAGGGCTGCTACTTCACTATCGTCTAAATGAGGCAATATCATAATATCTATCGTAGATGCGAAATCATTTTGGTAAACATCGGTGATTGCATGTATATCTTCGTCCGGCATGTACTCCGTCAATTGATCATAAATTTTTTTGCGGTAATACTCCGGATCCTTTGCACCAGGCTTTTTCTTTAAGACGCCAACCGTTCCATAAATATATGCTGTCGCATAATACGTAGAGCCATCGTTCGCAAGCCTGTCAGTAAATGCCAGTATGTCCTCCAAAGCTTGCAGGTCATCTTTGTGCGCTTCATATAGAACCAGCAGTACCTGAAACAGGTCCAGTTCAGAGTCGGTGTTCAAGCTTGTAATTGGTGCTTTGATATCCATAGTAATTTATAATCCTAAAAAGTAATTTGTCCTAGGCTGAGTATAGCACTCAGCCTAGGACAATATCACGCTCCTTTACTCAGGGTCGGTGAACTGCTCCCTCTCTGGGATGAAGTCCTCGCCGCTCGGGCCAAGGTGGTTGTGTCCCTCATGCTTTCGGAATTCGAAGGGCTCCTTGTGGCCATCGGCGATCATCTTTTCGCCTTCACTACCATCGAACCCCAGGGCAAACGTGACCGGCTTGCCGCCAACAGAGCCATACTGCGTTACACCGAAACTGGCGGGATTTCTCCTGAGCTCCCTCTTAATCTCGATGTACCGAGCTTCCTCCGCAGCGGTTAGCGCACCTTCTGCGCCAGCCTTCACGTCGAGCGCATTCTGTTCACGCTGCAACTCTTGCTGCTTGCGTTCCCAGGCAGCTTGCTCCGCAGGAGTCTTCTGACTGCCGCGTCTCTTGAAGTCCCTCGCAGGCCCATGCCCCTCAGCAGCCGCTGCTCGTTCCGCAGCTTCCCGCTTAATCCGGTCAGCCGTAGCTTCCCACTTCTGCCCCGTCCCAGCTTTCGCTGGTTGTGCGGGTAGAGTGGGCTGCGCCGGAGGTTGCACGGGTGGTGCAGCTGGCGGGGTCGGCCGTACAGACTGGGTGGGCCGTGACCGCTGCTCGGGTTCACGCGGCGGTCGCCGGTGGTCCGTTGCGGGGCCGTGGCCTGCTACTGCGGGAATCTCCTGTGTCACCGGTTCAGGCTGCGGTGGTGCCACGGGCATCTGCACGGGAGCCGGTTGGGCTGCCAGGGCATTTGCTACCCGGATCTGCATCTGCTTCTCCCGGAATGCCAGGAGGAGCGGCGAATGCACACGCCTGAGTGCCGGGTGCAGCGGGACTGCCACTTCGGCTGCTTGCCGGGCAACCTGGGCGGCAGTCTCAGCTTGGGCTTGTGCCCTCGCTGCGTCTGCTGCTGCCTGAGCTGCAATCCACGGCGTGTCGCGCCGGTGCTGCTCCTCGCGTTCGGCTGCTTCGAGCCGTTCGCGGGCTTGGCGGGCTTCTTCCCTGCGCCGGGTTTCTTCCCGGGCGCGGGCTGCCTGTTGGTCGGCGGGCTTCGCCGACGGACGCTGGGCAGGCTTTGCAGCCTGCTTCTTGGCCGGAGGCTTGTAGCCCACAAAGTTCTGTGGGCCATGTGCCTCGGAGGGCAGCCGGTTGTAGATGCGCTTGCCGTCCGGGCCGAGTACGCCGTGGGCGTGGTCCGGACCGAGTGGGTCGATGCCCAGCTCGTCGTAGTATACGTTCCAGTTCCCCGTGATGGGGTCCTGGGTGACGCGCGAATCGGCGGGAGCGCCGAGTTCGGCGGCAATGGCGGCGTTGCGGGCTTCGCGCTCGCGGATGAGTTCGTCGCGGTAGTCCTCGAACTCCTTCTTGGCATACGTGTAGGCAGACTGGGCTGCCCTGAAGGCATCCCGAGCTGCACGGTGCCGGGCACCGGCTTCGCCGATTGCAACCCGGAGGGGCGTACAGGCGGGGTTTTTGACACCCAGCATGTCGATCTCACGGCTGTTGTTCGTGCGAATCTGAACGTATTCCTTGAAGGCCCTTTCTTGGGCTTCGTAGGCTTCGTTCTGACGTTCACGTGTGGTATTTCGTGTGAATTTCAGTTGCTCAAAGCGTGGGTCTGAAGCCACGGGAGTCACCTGTCTTTGTAAAAGAGCGGTACCGTACCGGTTGGTACGGTTTGGTTATATTAACAAGTATTAGTAATAATTACAACTGTTTAATATCTGGTGCTGCGCGTTGTGCGATTACTGCGTGCTAAGTCTAATCACACTTTAGTCTTGGTAGTATCCTTGCCCGTATCAACCACTACGGCCTTTTCGGTAAAGTCAAACTTGGTCAGGTAGCGTTTGAATATCAGGCGGGTCTGGCTGTTGAAGGCGGCCAGCGAATTGTAAAACAGCGTGGTCAGCGGAAAGTATGCCCACTGCAGCACCATGAACACGGTGCGGTGGCGCTTGTAGCGTGCCGGCTTGGGCGGCAGCGTGCGCAGCGCCATGAACACCGTCACCAGCAGCGCCACGATACCGACGGTCTGCACATGGCTGACGATTAACGGTAGCTCGTTGGCCGCAAAGCTCTTGGGGTGGAACAGCGCCGGTATAAAACCGCCTATCAGGACCAATATCGGGCCCACGGCCCAGGTAACGTGGCCCTCCAGCAAGCGCCAGAACTTGGCCCACAGATCGAGCTTGGGGATGCTGTTTTTGTGGAAAAAGCCGTATTCGGCTACATACGCGATGTCGGACGCTCCATACGTCCAGCGGCGCAGCTGTATGAACTGCGCCTTGAGCGTCTTGCGGTAGGTTTCGGACAGCACTGCATCCTGCGAGATAGGCAGGTTCAGCGGCAGCACCCGGTATTTGCCCTGGAACGTAAAGTACGAGCGCCAGAACTGGTGACCGTCTTCTACCACCGTGCGCACGGACCAGAAGTCCGTTTCGATGAGCGCAGCCATCGGCTGCGCGTGGCTGCTGAAATTGCGCAGCGCGTGCAGGCGCAGCGACACCACCAGGTTGAATAGTGAGTTGCCCGTAGCCAGCACGCGCATCGGTGCGGGCGCGTCCCAGATGTTGTTGGTGTAGAGCGACACCGGCTGATACGAGGCGTGAATGGGGTCCGGTGCCAGCACATATACATATGTGAGTGCGTTCAGATAGTTTTTGTCCGGGCGGTTGTCGGCGTCGAGCGTGGTGACTACCACCCGCTCCGGGTCGATATCGTTATCCGCCAGATACTGCTGCAGCTTGCGGCCGGCATAGGTTATGTTGCCACCCTTGCCGATGCTCTCGCCGGGGATATCCGCCGGGTGCTTGATGGCAATCGCATCCATGAACTTGTCTTTGTACTCTGCCATCAGCTCGGTAGCCTGTTGTTCGGTGCGTTCACCGCCCCGCTCTTCGTAGGCCAATATCAGCAACACCTGCTTCATGTCGAAATCACTAGCAAGTATGGACTTGATGGTGGGCTCGAGCACTTCACGGGTCTCTTTGTAGGTCGCCACCATCACCGCGTGCACCACCCGGCTGGGCGGCATGAATACGGGCTGTGTGCCAGCATTGGCACGGGCCAAGGCGGCGGTGTGCCACTTGGGGCGTTTGGCGTTTGCGGCCGCTTTGCCAGCTTCAACCTCGCGTAGCATGTGGCTCCACGGCAGTTTTTGGTGCTGGCGCATCACACTATAGCCGTGCAGGCCGCGGATCGCACCGGCGATACCACGGGTAAAGTTGATAAGCAGATAAATGAGCACGAATACTGCAGCGAGTGTGACGTTGATCAGGCTGAGCACTATCGGCAGCACCAGCATAAAGTACGAAAGCGCTCCGGGCAGTATCTCGAACACGCGGTAGTGCCCGTGGCGGTCTTTTTCGTACGGAATTTCTATATTGGACATAGTTTAGCGCAGTACCAACAGCGCGTTACTTACCACTATCAGAAACAGCAGCAGCGGGATGGTCAGCGCCAGCACTACCAGCGATAGTTCCCGCTTGACTCGGTACGCCCGGAAGCTGAGTGTCAGGCTCAGGCCGAAAATCAGCAAGGCCGCCAGCACGAAGCTGAGGATATCGCCCACCGTCCCGGTTGCGTAACGATCAATACCGAGTGAAGCCCGATATGACACGATGTAATTGCTGGTACCCTGTCCGGAACCGAGTTTGAGCAGTATGAGCACCACTGCCATCAGTGTCAGAAAAGCGGTGCCGCTTACGAGCAGTAACGCCGTTCTATCCTGGAGGAAATGCTTGTTTGTTGCCATGGAGTGTAACCCCTATTGTATCAGAACTTAAGTAATCAACACTCACACTGTACTATGATCAAATGTGGTGCGGGTACCGGGAGTCGAACCCGGATCTCAACCTTGGGAAGGTCATATAATAGCCGCTATACGATACCCGCTTAGCTACATGTGCCAAGATAATCAAATCGTGACAGAATCGGAATTCATTTCCGGTTCCGTCACTACTCTATCGGAAAAAGAGCAGCCCGAGATTTTGGCTTTGCCAAAACCCGGCGCGATGAGAAAAAACCGAAGGTTTTGTCTTATGCCTGTGGAGCCACCTTGCGGGATCGAACCGCAGACCTACGCGTTACGAGTGCGTCGCTCTACCAACTGAGCTAAGGTGGCACATACTCCCTGTGCAGTAACCGCCGACCGCATCATTATACAGGCTCGCCCGCTCATCTTACAACAGATGAGCGACTAGTATACAATAATAGAAAACCTGAAGGAGATTCGAATGTTAAAGGAGTTCCGTAAGTTTATCCTGCGCGGTAACGTAGTAGACCTGGCCGTGGCTGTGGTGGTCGGTGCCGCGTTCAACAGTGTAGTACAAAGCATCGTCAAGGATTTCATCACTCCGCTCATCCAGGGACTGGACCGGCACAGCGCCGATCTGGCCAAGGGCCAGTGGATCGTCGCGCACCGTTTCACGCTCGCCTGGGGCGATTTCCTGAACACGCTCATATCGTTTATCGTCATCGCGGGCGTGGTGTTCTTTTTGGTAGTCCAGCCCATCAACAAGCTGCAGAGCCTAGCTAACAAGGGTAAAACCCCTGCCGAGCCCACCGACCGCAAGTGCCCGGAATGCCTGAGCGAAATCCCCAAGGCCGCCAAACGCTGCGCCTTCTGCACATCCAAGGTTACGCCGCTGGTTAAATCTTAGCTGTTTACAGCTTTGCTGGAACCGTACGAATACCCACAAACGACACTGCGCCGCCAATGGCCAGCAGCGCGGCGACTACCAGCAGCGTACGGTGAAACCCGGTAATGTCTAGGTGTGGTCCGGTAATAACACCGACCAGTGCAATGGCTATGAGCCCGGCAATGCGAGCAACGGCGTTGTTCGCCGCCGAGGCGACGCCAGCATTCTTGGGGTCGACCTGGCTCAGTACCGCCGAGGTCAGCGGCGCGACCGTCATGGAAAGCCCCAGCGCAAACACCAAAATGCCAGGGAGCAGATCTGCCAGGTAGCGGACATCCGCCTGCACCCGCAGCATCAGCAAAAAGCCGAGCGCGGCCGTAAGCGGACCGGCCGTCATAAAAATGCGCGGGCCAAAGCGCCCCGCAAGTGCACCAAACTTACTCGACAAGAAAAACATGATGATACTGGTGGGCAGCATTGCCAAGCTAGCCTGCAGAGCGGAGTACTTTCCGACCTGCTGCAGCATGATTACCAGCAAAAAGGTCGAGACCGAAAGCGCTGCATAAATTGCCAGGGTCGCGGCATTGCCGACACTAAAGTTGCGCACCCGGAACAGAGATAACGGCAGCATCGGATGTTGGGCACGCGACTCGTACCAAACATACCCAGCGAGTACGAGCGTGCCCAGAACAAGCGGCAAAATGACGCGCGGGTCGGTCCAGCCATAACTCGGTTGTTCAATCAGCGCAAAAACCGGGGCGCCTAACCCCACTGCACACAAAACCGCACCCAGGTAGTCGATTTTGGTGCCAGACTTGATGCGCTCCGGCTGTTCGATGCGGGCTAGCAGCCACACCGTAATGGCAATGGGGATGACATTGACCCCAAAGATCCAGCGCCACGACGTAGTAGCGACGATGACACCACCAAGCAGCGGCCCGATAACGGTGGCCACGCTGAACCAGGCCGTCCAGGTACCGATAGCTTTTCCCTGCGCCGGACCGGAAAATGCCGATATGATCAGCGCAAGCGAACTTGGCACCAGCAGCGCTCCACCGATTCCCTGCAAGCCGCGAGCAATAATCAGGAATGTACCGTTCGGCGCCACTGCACACAGCAACGAAGCCACGCCGAACCAAATGAGCCCGGTCATAAGCACGCGTTTGCGACCAAACAGATCGGACAGTGACCCGGCAATCAATATCAGCGAGCCGAGCG
>Ga0247778_1001076_pt1 | contig 15274 bp, 14 predicted proteins | sample UWRJL049202B5_FD_179939 | JGI IMG/M metagenome (GOLD analysis project Ga0247778, IMG submission 179939) | Plant litter microbial communities from Arlington Agricultural Research Station in Wisconsin, United States - UWRJ-L049-202B-5 | ecosystem: Environmental > Terrestrial > Plant litter >... | reverse complement strand
ACCGAGAAGCCCCAGCCCTTCCAAGGAACCAAGCACTTCTCGTCAATCACTCTCTGTCTCGGTGCTCAACCATTCAAAAAGACCTCCCAAGAGCCAGGAAAAGCCCTCTCGTCGCGAGAAATCCTCTCCACCAACCCTCTCCAAGACATCCTCCAAAACTCCCAGGCTCCGAGCCCCGGTTGCACCAATGCACGACCTCACTGACGGTGTCGGTTCTCTCATGGATACCACCTTGCAACTGCCTGGCAAGCTTCGTGCGCTACTCGACGATGAATTGAAGCAGAAACTCACTCGCCAACACCCGGAAGCTTTACTTGACCTCGAGGTTGCACTCGACACTGCCGCCCGTCACTTGAAATCTGATATTGAGCACATTTTTCGGAAGGAGTAGGAGCGCCATGGCGATTATGAGGCGGAGGTTTCGGTGCATACCACGTTTCTTTTGCCTTCATCACATCGGATTGTCTGAATTGCGTGAGGCATTTTTCTTCACGAATGATGCATCATTTTGCTTTTTATAGCTTGCGGATGATGCCCCGGGTTGTATTCCTTCGGATTCGGGTGCAAGGGCCTTAGCATAAACAAATAAGAAATCAATCAAATTTGCACATATTCTATCATAAAATTTTGTAGCCATGAAGCTAGAGGATGTTTCATGCTTTCTGGGACATCCCAGCCAAGGAAAGGAGGGGTTTGGAGCAAGGGGGGCTAGAGTGATGGGACGAACAACGAAGTTTCTCGGAACCCCAGCGTAATCAGTAAGATAAAGTTCCGAAAAATGTAGATATTTTTAAAGCGAATTGATCTCATACCTGAAAGACGTAGATGTTTTGAAAGTGAATTGATCTCAAGGAATGAGTCACTACACTGCAACTGCCCAGGGCAGAAGAGCCTTAGCGTCGTTTCCTTACATCTTCCCCCCAAACACTTCCTTTCTCCTTTCCTTCCAACATCAAGACTCGTGTTTAGCTAGAACTCCCTTCCTGAAGTTGCCGACCTCCGCCAGACCCAAAAATATACCAGGAGTAAAATTCAGGGAGTAAGAGAGCTCGCTATTCAGTTTGGCAAATAAGGAGCCTCCAAAATTTTCATGGTGTCAATTTTCCAGTCAACGAGTCTGAGATTGAATGGATACTGGCTTTGTTTGACGATTTGAGCCCTCGTGGAGCTCGGCGGAGAAGCGGTATCTCTGTGCCATTATATTCCAAATCTTTTTGCTGAGGCCGTTGGCTTTTGAGGCTGGAGACTAACCATGATGGCAACATTTCATTTCTTTGCACGCTGAGAATATCTTGATCAATTATCTCCTATTCTTGGATCACGACTCTCTTGTTTTGCAGGCGACTCATTGAACACAACTAGAGGAGTCGATGAATGTCTCAATCTAGCGTATTTCTGTAGATGGAATACGTACACTTCGTACACTTCGTACTAGGACATAAAATTCTCCTCATTTCTGCCACAGTGTCCCTCTCGTCTTCCCTACCCGAAGCCCTACGGAGCTCAACGTCATTGCTCGTAACCCTGGCAACGAGACGCGACTTGGATAACCTTACGCGTCCCTGTCAGCCAGCCAATTTTCAACGGCTCGCCAGGACGAGTCGATAATACCGCCAATTAAGCAAATTGAACCAATCTAAGCCCCGGAACTGCAGCTCTGTCATCCTAGTGGGCGGTCCGTCCCTTGTGCATCGTACAGAACAGAACCACAGGTGCTGCTTCCCTTTCCCTCAGTTCCCTGGCCTGGCAATTAAGCTGGGCTGCCGTGTGACCGCACAACGACGAGGATATCTTGAAAGCCCTTACCCATACCCATACCCATACCCGGTCCCCATCGACTGATCCCGGCGGCCTCCTTCCTCATCAATGTTCCAATAATCTTATAATTTTGTGTATTTTGTGTGTGAATCATATGCAGACGCCGATGCGAGTCTGCAACCTTCTGGTCTCCCACTCGCGGGCGTACAGGACGTGGCATATCACACCGGTTCGTGCCCATTCGCTGGCTGGTGCATACTTGTGCAGCGAACAGTGGATGCGATTGTAACGTTATGACCTCTCAACACGTCGGAATCGTGAGAAGGCGTCGGATTGGGCAGCGGTCGTGACTTTTGTTTTGAATTCAGGCATAGTCTGCACATGAATGGCCAGATCAGTACTGGAAGTGGAATTCCCTCAAAGCGTGAAAGAGGAGTAAAAGAGTGATGTGCCCATTTTTGCTTTCTCACCCATATTCAAACCCAAAACCCGCCTCTCCTCATAAAACAAGGCTCCCGGCACTGCACTGCGCTGCGCTGCACATTATTGGACTCGGAGAATTTGAAACGTTCCCAATAATAATTTGCTGGGCGTGAGCAGTGGACATTGGGCGAGGGCGAGGACTCGACAGCAAATTTCCAGGCGCCCGAGCGAGGTTGCCTGCTTTATCAATCTCCCCTGCACTGCACGACGATTACGGCCCGCGCAGAAAATTGACTTTCGCTTCCACCAGCTCCCGGTGGTCAATGTCAACACTTCGCCGGAATTCCCTCTGCTTTAATCTCTACACCACCACAACACATTTCCAGGGACCCCATGACGATTCCATTGCGCTGCATTTCGAGTTCTGTAATATAGTGGCGTTTGGACTAGTGCTCTCTGCGAGTGAGCGGATCAATTTTGCGGCCTGCGTTTGCTTCATTTGACCAGGTTTGTTGACAGCTCTCGAAAGCGTTTGGAGCACTCTAAAGTTTGGCTGACGAAGCTCCCCAAGCATTTTCTTCACGACTTTACGACTCCTACGACCTCCTACGACCTTTCGAGATACCCCTTAATGTTGAAGCAATCTGCAAACCTATACTTCGAAAGCTATTTACCGCCAATCCTGATCACCCTGACTGGAGTCCATCTCGAGAGCTGGTCTAAGACCACACCACGACCATGAGTGCTCCGCCTCCGCCGCCGCCTCATGGAGAGAATCCCAAGTCTTCAGGCTTGCCACCTGGCAAATACGACATTTTCATAATCCCTCCACACTCCTCGGGATCCGGTTTCCTATACCTGCCATCTCTAAAACCCAATGCCAACAGCTTTGCTGCGGGCTTTGCATCTGCGCTTGTGCTGGTGGTAATAGGCTCGGCATTGAAACCAGCAGTTCAACAATGGTGGAATGGCATTAAGGGCTCCGGGGGAACAGGGATGGTCCTTCTCATAATAGCAATTGGGTTGGGAGCATGGGCTTTGGGGAGAGCACAAAATGACGGAGGTCCCGGACCAGGCGGTGGCCCGAGTCCACCACCAGATCCAGGCGCACATCAGTACACGCATACGAACCCTCAATCGAATGGATATGCTGGTGGACCACCTCCTGCGTCAGCGCCACCACCTGGACCTGGTGCTGCGGGACCCAAGCCCTCATGGCAGCGAACAAACCCGCCGCCTGGTACTACAGGTGCTAGCGCAAACACAAACTCAAGTTCGGCTGGCGGAGCGGCAAAGGGAGCGTGGGAAAAAGCTAGAGAAGAAACGAAACGAAAAGAAGAGGAGCGGAAAGCTAAGGAAGCTGCACAAAAGAGAAAGGAAGAGTTAGAAAAGCGACTAAAGGAAGCTCGAGAAAAGGAGGCTCGCGAACGAGAAGCTCGAGAGAAGAGACAGAAAGAGGAGGAAGCGAAAGCTAAGGCAAAGCTTCAGGCGGAGATTGAAATTGAGAAGGAGAAGCTGAGAGCAAAGATGAAGGAGGCCGAGGATGCAAAACAGGAAGCGAAACCTAAGGGAAGTAGTTATGCCTTTTCAGCGACTGGGGAGAAGCTGAGAGCAAAGATGAAGGAGACCGAGGATGCAAAACAGGAAGCGAAACCTAAGGGAAGTAGTTACGCCTTTTCAGCGACTGGGGAGAAGACGAACCCTTGGCCAAGGGGACGGCCTCCTTCGCCAGTAACTCAACGCTCACAACCCCCTTCACCTACCAAAAGACCGCCTGCCCCCACAGCAAAAACTTATTTGGGTACCGACGACGATGCATACTCATTCCGACCGTACGACAAGCCGAAGAAACCAATGCACAAAAAGTCAGCATCTTCAATATACTCCGAATCCTCATATGCGGCATCACATTCCACCGCCCGAACCACGCCTCCTCCTTCGCATCGGGGCCCCTACAGCACTAAAGATCCCGACAAGATTGTCATCAAAGCCGTATACGCTTTCAATAACGCATTCCTCAAAACTCCGACTTCCCAATTGGTATCAGGGGTAGGATCAGTAACAGACGGTCTGATTCTCCGAATCACGACGGAAGGTCTCTTCATCGATGATGATGTCCGCGGCGTCCCGCAACGAGAATGGGACGTCAAGGCATGGACAATGAAACTCGTAGAGGTATGGTGTCCATCTTTCCGCCAGGGCCCCGCTGGCAATTCTGCTTCTCACTCTGCGCCCGACACCAAAAAGACGTTTCGTCGCCTCTGGGGCATGGATAAGGACAAGACTGCCACCTCAGAAGAGACCGACGCGCTCTTGATCGACATGTTGCAACTTTGCCAAAATAATTGTCGTTATGCTGCTACTGCTTCGCGTTCTTCTGCTGCTTCATCGTCTGCGTATTCTAGTTCTGCAAGTTCGAATTCTTATGATGATCGTTCTTCCGTATCTGATTCTGCTTATGGTTCATCTGTTGGCTCGTCGTCGCCTTCTAGAGACAGAACAAGAACGAGAACTGACAAAGGCCTTGCCTTCCAGACAGGAGAAATGAAGAGCGCGCGGCTTCACGTCTTGAGAGCTAGTATTCGGGATCAGGATGGCAAGAAGTATGTGTTTATTATCACGGAGGAGGAGAGTTGGAAAGTGGCTGTTGGGCTGCAGAAGTTGCGGAAGGGCTCGCAGGCTAGGGCGTTGGGCGTCAGTGGTATGAGCACTTCTGACGCAAGAGGCATGCTGGAGCATCTTGGTTGGGCTTGAGACTACGAGGCTACATATGTGGAGATGTGTGGAATGTGCTTGCTGTTGATGGAAATTCTTTGGAATGTGACTGAGCGAGCGAGCGAGTTCAAGCGGCATTTACACAATCATTGCGACGGAGTTCTCTGTACATTCAGGATGCGGTGTTTAGATTAAGGGGTTCATACCTACCTACATATATGTTGGACGTATTGGAAAAGACCAGAAAAGTACAGAAATGGGAAAATTGCATATACCGTCTCAAAAGTACTTTTTTAAAATGATGTTTTGAATCACAGCTTGTTGTGTAACACCATCAGCCATTCATCCATATTAGGAAGTCGTATCGTCGCACATGCAATTCCGGCATTTGCTGCGGCCTCTCCCGCTCGTGTCACGACAGTAAGCTGCGATGCATGCAATGTGAAGATACGACATACCGGTAGTGTTGAGGGGATCGAGTCGAGTCCCTTCATTCTTCCACGCTTGAAAAGGGGTAAAGCTTGGCACTTCAACAATCGTACTGTACAAACAAGTTTTGAGAAGGAGTAAAATATTGGGAAAATAGATCTACAAATCTGCGCTAATGATTAAAATGCAATATATTAAGACATTGCCGTGAGAAACATGGCTGCTGCTGATCTCGATATAAAGGAGCCAACTTTCTCGACGAAGGATCGATATATACCAGTACAGCTCCCTCCCATCGTTCCACAACATTTGGAGGGAGCTCTCCTTAGCGTACTTTATCTTATTCCGAAACACTCACAGGATCAATATCCACCACTCTTTCACCTGGCTATCCTCAGGATTTCAATAGCACTAGCATATGTACGTTTACAGTAACGCACCTCGTATCTGTAGGCTGCACGTTTTGAAACCTGTAAGTAAAAAAAGCGAAGGATTGGCGGGCTTGCTGACAGCTTAAGCTTTCGGGAAGGAATCATGGTGAGATGGACCGTTATCGGGCTCCTGCGGAGGAAGGATCAATAAATGTGCCAATAGTGTCAGCGCCGTCAGTTGAGAAGTGAGTTCCTTTGATGTAACGCTGTCTAAGTAAGAAATATTGAGAGAAAATGACATCATGAATTGTGTGCCACGATGCTTCTCGTGACTGACCAGATGCTCGTGTAGATACGCGTGGTTCAGGGGGAACCTGAAGAGAGGAGAATTCTCCACTTGCGCCAGCCCGAGGAGGAACAGATATTAGAGGAAGGGTAGACAGCAGAATGAGAACAGAAAATTAAGCACAGTAATATATCGATATCCTAGGTGGTATCTCTGTAGAATTTCGTAGCTCATAGACGTCCGTATCGATCCATCTCCGCCCCTATCCTCCAAAAATTTTCTCCAATCATGAACCTCATATCCAAGCACCTGACTCAAATCATCCTCATTATCCATCATTCATTCAGCTCACCGTCCAGACGGGGGCTTTACTCAACATCTGTCGCCCTCTAACCTCAATGCCGACAAAACCAGCAAATCGGACCTTCTGTGCCCCATCTTCTGTTGGTGCCTTGCTTTTCCCGTCACTACTGCCTTCCTGGCCCCCTTGCGAGCTGATGCTAGGTTTCTTGCCTGTTGGTCCGCTCGAACTACCACCTCCCATCATGGCCTGTAGCATGCCACCTGTGCCCTTTGCCTTGTCTTTCCTCAGCTTGTTGCTTTCTGTCTTCTCGCCCTCTTTTGATGACTCTTCTTTGTCCCCACTACCTGTACTGGCCGCGTCTACCTCGCTCGATGCGTCTCCGCCTGGGTTTTCCAGTGCTGGGATTCCGGCTTCGGTTTTCATGATGAATGGCTGTAGCATGTCTCCAGGCATCGGGTACACAATCGAGATATCTCGGCTTTCCAGAGGGAGATTCGATGCGATGCTAACTGCCAGTTCGACTATCATGTGAGCACTATCTTGAATGCCTGCGGGTACTGGCTCTTGCAAGAAGTTGATCAAGCTCGCTGTCAGCTTTGATGTAGCAAATTGCGAAAACTCCTTTTTGTGCTCTTCACTTTCAGGTGACTGTAAGACATCCTTCAGCCCTTCTAGAGTCGCCAGCCTCCATTGAACAACTTTTGCTGTAAGTGCGTCTGATTCCTCTTGATTGTTCAACGCCGGTGAAAATCGCCGAATGTTCTGCTCGATGCTCTTGAGACTATTACTTAGGCCATCCTCAAGCCCAGGGTGAAAAGTTCTGTTGAATATCTCGTCCACGAGGAATTTAGTAATGCAGGCCCTGCCTACTGCCGTCATTTCTTGCTTTCCGATCTTCATTGCGTCTTGGTTTGTAAATGGCGCTAACCATGCTGGTATCGACTTCCAATCCTTGCGGATGTTGAAGGCAAGATTGGTTGTAGCTCCATCCAAGCGCTGAAAGCGGGTCATATACTCGCTATCATCGAGAGAAGTTCTGGATTGCGAGAGTCGCTGATTCGCCAGGGTATTTTGCAATTGCTCAACTTGGGCTGTCTTATCAAAATAGAGGCCCTTGACCTTCTTGTACTTAATTTCTATTTAGATTGTAATTAGTGCCCTGCCAATCTGCTGTATTTTTGTAACTTACGGAGTTCTTTATAAGCTTCCGCAACATCCTGACCGGCGGGTTGTGGGGGTGGTGTGCTTCGCCCTTGCTCACCGGCCGCTTGTGGCCCGTACTGATCAGCCCTTTGAGGGGGGCCTCCTCTATATGCCGAGCCTTGAGTACTAACTGATGAAGGCATTGGGCTTAATCCTGGGGTCGGCGGTTGGTTACCGGTGTATGACTGACCTCGGCTGTAGTTTGGAGGAGGGCCTTGTTGAGGCTCGGGCTGTCCTTGTGCTTGGGCGCCTTGCAAGGTCTGCTTTGGGTCCGCAGACCTGCGATTCTGCTGCGATGCCCCAGTAGGTGGAGCCATCGCAGTCACGACTTGAGATAGGGGTCGCGGGCCTTGAATCGAGGTTGTGCGGTCTGGGAATTGGGGACGTTGGTAGGAGGTGGGGGATTGACCGTTCGATTGCACAGAGATCGGACGTTGTTCTTCTCTTTGTTCGATCGGCGAGTCGTGAGAGAGCTGGGAGACAGTCTCAGGGTTATGTTGCTGCCGATAGGGATCGTGTATGATTAAGCCCGGCTGGTGATTCAGTTGTTGCGGTGGGTAATGACCCTGGTTATGGACGTCGTAGGGGACTTGCGAATTTGAATCAGAGCGGTAGTGGTAAGCTTGTGGGAGTGAATGTTGCTGTTGCTGCGGTTGATAGTGACGGCCGTCGTCGTTTGGATTAAGGGGCGCCAGGTCTGAATCGTTCTGTACTGGACGAATTGTAGGCTGTTGACCTTGGTCTTGAGAGCTCTGGTCGTGTGGGCTCTCTTGATCCCGCCCTCGAATGAGATAAGGATCGAGTCCGCTGTCGTCCTCGTTGCCCTCTTGTGGGGAGGGGAGGTGTGACCTAGAATCCTGCGCGGCTGGTTGCCAATCAACCCTCTGCTGATCCAAAGAGGACCGCACCGTGCGTATGGGGGGAGGATTTTCTTGGCGTTTGGATAGCCGGCGGGCAAGACCAGTCGTATTGTTGTACTGGCCCTGAGAGAGGGCCTTTGGGTCGGATTGAGACAAGCGGTTGCTTCTCATCCGATCAAATATACTCTTCGACTTCTTCTGCTCGGGGATGGGGGCCGGAGCGGGAGCGGGGTGTGGCCTTGCTTGCTGCAGTTGCTGTTGCTGTTGGACCTTTCGAGAGTCAAGGGAGTCTGATGAGTTGTTTACAGAGCCGCCGAGTTGGGGGTGGGAGACTTGTTGCGGTTGCTGCGCTTGGTAGGCACTGGGAAAGCGAGTACTTTGCGATCTCGCGGGCACGTCTGCAGTATTCTGATATGCGCGCTGCTCGGATTCTGGAGCGTGTGCAGGGCTGTGGCTCTCTGGGTAGGGCTGGGTTTCAGCGTGAGGGAGTGGATGCGATTGTGGTTGTGTTTGAGGTTGTGGGAATGCGATGGTGGGTTGTTGAGATTGTTCCTGCGCTTGTGGATGGTTTTGGTACTGTTGATGCTCGCCGGATCCAGACGTAGACGCGGACGTAGACGCAGACGGCGCGGTGAAGAGCGCAGAGGCTGAAGAGTCTCCACTGGAAGGAGCCGGTCCCTGGACGGCTTGATCGTTCAACGCCTGCCTCGAACGATTGCTATGTTTGTGGATTCCGAAGGGCATTTGTCTTATGCGCTTTCGTGGCCGGAGCTCACGATGGGATCAAAGGAGGATGGCCTGTCCTGTTCCTGTACTGGCAGTGCACCGCTGGTGGGGCCAATCTGATAGCGGAGAGAGCTAGGTCAGCTCGGAATGACAGACAAGCCCTTCCCAGATACCAAGACCAAGCAAGCAGCAAGCACAAGCAGCAAGCAGACCCTGGAGCGTCCGGAACCAGAAACCAAAAAATCGGAGGCTGTCTGGTAATCAAACTATGTGGCAATGGCAATGGCAATGGCAATGGGACCGCGCCTGCGACTGCGAGATGTGACAGCAGGTTGGCTGGAACTGGCGTCTCGGGTGCTTTGGGACGGGAGAAGTTAATAATAGCATAGGGCGTGCAATTCGCGGGAGCGCGCGAGAAAAAGCAGCGGCTTCGACAGTCTCGCCTTGAGAGAAATTGGGGCTGAGCGAGCAGTCGTGGGTTGGCGACAATTTGCCGTTGGTCAATTTTGAGAAGGCTGGCAGTGGCAGGAGATGAGCGCAGAATAATTGATTGGGGGCTCAACAATAATAATACTTCGTAATCTATATCTGAAAAGGCACGCCGGAGGGGGGAGAGGAACGCATCGTACCAATAGTTGCAGATCAGTGCAAAGGCCACGCTCCGCCATAAACAATATGGAAAGTAGTCTACTCGTATGCTGTCTTGCTGTCTAGACGGCGGAGTTGTCCAATCTGACTGATATCGAGTTGATCGGGCTATTTGCCAATCCATCGTGTATCCTGAACATGACAAGGACCCCGCCGCCAAGTACCACGTCGCCGGTAAGCATCGTACATAGAGCTTTGGGAACAAAGATGATCATGATTATGATACTATGAGCTAGGTAGGGTGCACCATCTAGCCACAGTACTTTCACTGCAACGTGAAAGTCAAGCACCGCATTCAGCTTGCTCCCTTCCCTCTCAATGCCCCACCATGAGACACTCGGTCAACGTTGACTTGGCTTGACTTGGCTTGACTTGACTTGAGGTCCGAAGCAACCAGCCTCAGTAATACTCAGGAATACTGTCATCTAATGGCCAATGGCCGTTCTAGAAGCGTGTATGAGCTTCGAGCCGAGCGATAGCAATTAAGCTTTGTTGCAGCTATTGCGACCCTTCTTGCGCTTGTACTGTAGCTGTGCGGTACCCCGCCTCGTCTGAAGCTCCACTCCCACTCCCCCTCCCCAGACGCGTTTCTATTAATAGATTAAGCTGCTTTACCGTGATGGTCGATCATCCGCCGATCGGCTCCCTTCGGCCCCCTCCCCTATCCAATTTCTACAAACTTGAATCTGGAATCTGGATACCATCATATCCATTTTTGCCTCTCAACACGAGATGAGACTATTGATAATACGCATATATTGCTTCCATGGCAAACAAACTTAACGCTTGGCACACTGGTCGCCATTTACAGTACTCCATGGTCCCCAGGAATGTCGGGAAATCGGGCGAGGAGCTTTTTGCATCCTTCGAGCTGCTGAACGAGAAGGAAGGAGATTCCACTGAGGGACTCGAGTGAGAGCCAGCTTTCATGCGAGCATCCGGACAGGAGGGACGAGTCGGCCCTTTATGCAGCAGAATCGTATTATCACCAGAATCAACGCTTCCAGATGTTTTGTTTGAAACACGGATTTTTGAAACCAAAATGCCATGCAGAATGCGGTCCCGCACGGTGCTGTACACAAGGACCATTGCACAGCCCTCAACCCTCAACGTTCTGCTCACGCCGGTCCCAGCCGTTGCATGGCACAACTAATGCACTCTGCACGAAAAAATACAAGTATGGTGACAAGGTACAGTAGCATCTCCTGCGCAGGCCTTGCTGCAGCGCACCGACGACGGACAGCCCCCCTGATATAAGTATTTATCCTCATGAGATCTGTACCGTAGATGCAGGTCTCCGATACCTCTTTCGGCTCGGACTACTTGGATCTCTCAAGGGGATCGGGATCGTGGATCCTTCACCGTCTTGGGTCTTGGCATGACGACCATTTAATTTAACCTTTTCTTTTCCTGGAAGGGTTTGTTTCAACTCGACGCATTCAGGACCCCTTTGGTCTTTGGTTCGCCTCTTGATGCTTTAATTAAGCCGCACGTCCTGGCCTTTCAGGAACAGGACAGGCACAAGTTGATCCAGTGATCATCGTGGCCCGTGGGAAAGGGGTCAATGAAACTCGAAACACCCCATTCCTGAAGGCCCATAGGCTAAGGTTATTCTTCCTGTCCCTTGACCCAAAGTCAACCAGGAGGCAATGATTTTCGTGCAACGTCCTATGAATGCCGGCACATGCGAGATTTTGCTCCATGGGTACAGCTTGCACCTGTAGAACGCAGCTGTCCTTTCCGGCAGCTAGCAAGCATCTTCTCTCAAAAATTCCGTCACGAACCCTCGCGCGTTCACTCCCTAATTCGTAGGAATTTCACTCCTACGGACTATCGAGCCTTTGTCCTTTAAGAAAACTTTCCTGCGCGTTACTTGCTCTTGCTCTGTTTTAATTCCTTTATCTTCACACTCGTTTTTGAGAATTTTGAGCCTCAAGTCGCCGTCAATATCGTCAGACTACACCTGATACCTAAACTATTTCTCTAAGCCTGTCCCGAGACACATCATGCACGCCATTCAGCTCGCTGTCCGCCTAGCTGGCCTTGCCTTGACCTCTCAAGCATTCTTTCAAAGCTGCGCCGCTAGAACTCTTCCCAACCATCAACTCCAACGCCGTGCGCAAGCGATGGCCACACCTCAGGGTCATGTCATTCAAGATTTTTTGATCTCCGATCTCTGCTTTAAATCTGTAGCTGCCGATGCTATTGGATCAAACTCCAACTACACATTTTCATGTATGTGATTCCTATTTGCTACAGGGTTAAAGCTGACCATCTCCTAGTCCTTTTCACGGACCCCAATTCTAATGGGACCAAGACAACTTGTACCCAGTCCTGGACAGGTAGCAACGTTACCAACGGTGCTCCATTGGGAAATCGATATTCTCAATGTGCTGCTACCAATAACACCTCAGAGGGATTCCAGTGGAAGTTTGGTTCCGTCAACAGCCTCTCGTCGTTTCAAGCCGAGTTCACACACGGCTTCAACGACCCTGCGTAAGTTTTCTCCCCGCCTTAGACTCGCAAGGCTGACTCATTGTGACAGGAACTATCCTGAACCGTACAGCTTCGTTCAGTACTTTTCTGAGACATCCTTCAACCTCACTTGCAAGTCAGACGGAGGAAGTAAAGATTGCGCCTTGCCTGATGGCCAGAGCCCTATGCACGCAGCCATCACTGCTATCTCGAATTAAAACTGTTTTGGTCGGTGCCACTTTTTGGCATACTGCATGTTTTGGCGTCAGCATTTGGAAGTTTGCGTGGCAAAAATGATTACGGGGCATTCGATCATCGCCAAGATGCAAGCATAAATACGTGTACATAGGCAAATGCTTCACAGACGATATTCCGTGGGTCCACAATAGTACTGGCAAGAACCAATATACAATTTCGAGGCACAATGGCGCCTAAGTTCAGTTCTCTTTGGCGTGACGCATCTCCTGCTGAAAAGGCCCCGTCCGAAGATTCCGGCAGAAAGTTTCACCTGTACCAGTTCCGTGTGACATGTGAATCTGAGGGCAGTTATATTCTCTTCATCCACTATTAAGGCCGCAGTTCTTGCCCGCGTGACTTTTGAGGAAGTCAAACAAGTCCTTATACGTCCTGAGCGCTGAGTCGGGTTTGGTATGAATGTTTCAGGCCATGTGGGAAATTCAAAAAGAACTCACTGCCTGCAATACCTCTGCGTTTGTGATCAGTGAGTCTTAAATGCAGGGACCCATTTCAGCGAGGCAACAGCGCTCGTTGCAATCATCAGATTTTGTCCGGGTCAATTTTACTCACCAATACTGCCTATTACTTTGAAATCAGTTTGTCTACCTCCCCTAGTCTCCAATATGGTATGTTGATTACTGATACCTACCTAGGGTGAGGAGGGTCGTGATTTGCGGCACGTGATATGCTTCATAAATACATTTCAAATTTGGCTGCAGCCTGGAACAAAGAAGGAACGTTGCATAACTCGAGACTATGAAACTGCGAGAGGCTGCAGCAGACGCGGCCCAGCCTTAATCGGACCTTTCGGTCGGGTGCGTTTCTGTGTTCCATTGCATCTGGAAACATCGCCACACTTGAGGCGCAGCCGAGACATCACCGCACCTTCTTCTCAAGGCGTTCCCGACGGCATCTTCTCTTTCTTCTCACCATACAACACAGAAATACTATTCCAAATGCCCAGATTTTCACATTAGCAACTAAAACTTTGCTTAATTCTGCCTCGGTCAAAGTTCGCTAGGCAAGCCACAGTGGCTATGCGTCCCGCGAAAATCGAACCAGTGAGTCACCAACTTGGACCACGAAAGCTGCCTATCACGCTATTTGGCTTCGCAATGCCTAGTTCGAGTCATATCGCGTGACTCTCTCTCTAGATCAAGTCGGATGACTCTACGAGTGTAGTGTTTTGTGATATAAAATACGAGTCCCTGCTATTCATCTCTGTCTTTCTCTCCTCATCGCAGACCCCCTAAATTTCTTTATCCTTTTAGGATTACCTGCTCCTTAACTATTTCAAAATACTCCTACACCCAAATAAATCAGTCAATATGGTCACAATGAATGGCTACACGGTCACTCCGCACCATCGACAGAATAGAAGAAGAGAACGGCCGGGCGCCAAAACTCGTCGCACAGTGACTCGCAAGTCCAAAATGCAGACCGAGTTCACTGAAGGATTGATAGACGCCTATGATTCCAGCGTCTATCTTCCTTCAGACAAGGCCAGGCCCTCTCCTCTTCTGCGAGAGAACTTTCACCAGACCTGGCAGCGATGGAAGGCTAGGGAGGCCGAAGAAAAAGCTCAGGAGGCGGAGAAATTTCAATTAGAGCAGGCGGAGCAGCAGAGATTGTATGGCGGAGACGGCATCTCTGACGACGTGAGTCTTTGTCCTGCCATGCTGAGCGTGGTGATGAGCCTCTTCGGCGACATCGATTACATTGATCCCTGACTCCCACTCGTCATCATCTCCTCTCTTTCCTTTCTGTGGCGGAGTCATTGGCGTCTGGAAGGCAGATGTATGCTTACGCATCCTTGCCAGGAACTCAAAGCAATGGGCATATTATACGATAACAAGTATGAGGAGAATATAGTCGCTCGCGAAGTTCCATCGGAGCAAGCATCGCCTATGTTCATCCTACGGCATCGAAAATCAAAGCCTCGTCGGCGTTCAACTTGGCGCTCTCTGCCGCTTTATCTGTCTTTCTCCAGTCTAGGAGATGATGCTGATATTGCCCGACTATTGTCTCCCTCCATTTCAAATCCACTACCACCAATAACGATTCAGCATCACGAGCACTTCACTTCACCAATTACCACGGATATCCCACAGTCGTTACCGCCTACATCGGCGTTGGAATCTTCTTCTATTAACGGGTCACAACATGTCACTCCTAATTCCTCAATCGAAACACCACACACACATTCACTTCTACTCAACACCACAGGCGACGACTGGGAATTCATCAACACACCACAGCACAACAGAGAACCACATACCTCGACCCCAGCCTCCGAGCCAGAGACTTGGATACTTCTGGGCGACGACTCGTAGCAAATCTTTCCTCATTGAGGTCAACTCTGCGGACCGCTGGCCCTCACCCGGCCATGCGAGAGGAGCAATGAGAGGGATTGGTCCTCATACAACTCAGGCCTGGTCTCTGGTGGTATACTTCGTCTCGAACAAAAGGAGACACCAGAGGAATAGAAAGGCACTAAAACGGCGAGACTAGAGATGGAAGTTAGAGAAGAGAAGGGCAGTTGTGTGCTCGCGGTCAGAAGGATCGTTTGAGCTCGCTGCCATGGAGGATGATGGAGAATAGAACGTACCGACGGAGGTGGGATCGTGGTCTGTGGAACTTGTGTGCTGCGTATGGCGATCATGACCCGCTTGCTCTCTTGGGTAGTCTTCAACAATATAAATCTTGATACACCCTTCCAAAGTCTAGAATCTCATCGTGCGTTCCGCGAAAAAAATAGACCGCTGGCTCCTGCCATATTGTGGTAGTCTCATCCATATCCACACGTGACTATTAAATCTGCAAAGTTTTTGGGGGGGGG
>Ga0247778_1001075_pt1 | contig 15286 bp, 19 predicted proteins | sample UWRJL049202B5_FD_179939 | JGI IMG/M metagenome (GOLD analysis project Ga0247778, IMG submission 179939) | Plant litter microbial communities from Arlington Agricultural Research Station in Wisconsin, United States - UWRJ-L049-202B-5 | ecosystem: Environmental > Terrestrial > Plant litter >... | reverse complement strand
GTGGTGTACATGGCTTCCATCTCGGCGAGCGATGGCTGGGTTAGCAATCGGCGGAGTGCTCGGCGGGATATATCGGATACGGCTTCGTCGTTCGTCGTGTCGGCCAGTGCGTCGTACGTGGCGACGTAGTATTCACCACCGGTGTAGTCGGGGTCGTCGCCGGTGATTTCTATCAGTTCGCGGCACACCTGAGCACCGATCTTGCTATATACGGGTTCGGCGTTATGTATGACATGTGCAAGCGTATTTGCTGCAGCAGGGCTGAGCTCTGGGTCGTGCTGTAGCGCGCGGTAGGCTTCGTTGCCCACCACGATGGTGTCGAGGGATTTCATGAATAGCTACTGTACAACTAATTGTTACAAATAGCAACTATTGATCGTTACTTTGCCAGCGGCCGTTGCTTTCCTGGCGGGGTTGGCAGTTTCCCCACAGGCCGAGTTTCTGGGTTTGGGCAGTTTCCTGGGCGGCGCTGAACGCGGCCGATTTGCTAAATGGGAACGAAACGTATGCGAATGCGTAGCCTTTGGCTACCAGCTCTTGGTCCAGATTGGTTCCGTCGGTCAGGTATACGTACCGCAGTAAGCGGTTGTAGCGGTCGCGGTTGGTATTGAGCGAATCCGCCACCAGTCGCACCTTGCCGCCGGCGGCTTTGATACGGTTCTGGGTGTAGGCCGCGGCTGCCGGACCGTAGCACTGTACCGGAGCGTTCGGTTTGTGGGTTTCGGGCGTATCGATGCCGATGAACCGTATCGTTTCTGTCGTGCCGTTCATGTCCACGGCGATGGTGTCACCGTCCACGAAGTGGTTGATGCTGTAGAGGCCCGGCTGGCTGGTCACCGCAGCCTTGGATGCAGATGCGAACCAGCCTTGCTGCTGGCCGTAACTTGCCACGGCGATAATGACCGCCACGACAAAGCTCACCCACTGTTTCTTGCGCAAACGCCTGCTCATAGTGGTGATTAGTATAGCGAAAACACGGTGTATGTCTATGCTGCGAGCGCAAGATGGCGCGTGCTTACGGCCATAGAGGGCTCGGCTGACATGGCAAGCTCCACCGTGCTGCCTTTTTCGATGACGCCCGGTTCGGCGTCTATGTGGTATAGCACGGTCCGGCCGATGCGCATGGTGCGTGTTTCGCCAAGTTCCAGATAATTCCCTTTGAGTGTGCCTCGTACTGCACGGACGGCCCACGGCAGCAGGTGGAACGGCGTGGCGGATTCTGTCATGAACGCATGTGGTTCCGCCAGGCTGACCGGGAACTTCGCATGTTTGGCAGCATAGCGGCTGCGCACGGCCGAGAGGTTGACAGCGCGGCGTGTCACGCCGTCTTCTGTGATAGAAAAACGGCGCGAAAAGAATGCGGCCGGCGGCAGTGCAGCGTACTCATACATGCTTCGCAGCCAGTCGTTGCCGTAGCCGGGCAGATTGCGCCACAGCTTGGTGTTCAGCAGTTTCGCCCCCTTCGGGTTGGCCCCGATCTCATAATAATTCAGCGCCTGCTGCTTGAGCGCGTCGATGGTGATGGCGAGCGGATGTATGGCCACTGCTTCGCCCTGCTCGATGATGTCGCGGATCGGCCGTGCATCGGGGTCGCCGTTGAGGTCACGGGCGGCATCGTTACCGTTGCCACCCCAGCCGGGCAACATGATGATATCCTTTTGTCCGGCGATCGCTTCTGCGGTTACACCGTAACCACTGTCACCAGCCTGTACGAACAGAAGGTCGCCTTCCCTGGTGTGCTTTTGTATGCGCTCGATGGTCTGTCCGCGGTCCGGCGTGGTCATGATCGGGCGCAGACTTCGGTCGTGGAACTGCGGATAGGCTTCGCACAGTTCAGCATAGTAACGGGCTGCGCGGGTCGTGTTAGAAGCGCACGGGTTCTGGACGGATACGATACGTTGAAATTCAATCATAGGATGCGTTCTGAAAAGTAAACGGCGGGTCTAGAAGTCGATGCCTTTGTTGGCTAGGAATTTGTCATCGAAGTGATGTTTGACCTTGGTCATGTTGGTGGCGATATCCACCAGCTGCAACAGGCTATCCGGGAAATCCCGGCCGGTCAGGCACAGGCTGGTGCCCGGTGCACGTTGCTCTATGAGTTCGCGCAGCTGCTGTTCGCTCAGCAGGCCATCGTGGACGGCATTGTTGATCTCATCGCAGATGACCAGTTGATATTTGCCGCTGGTGGCGCACTCCAGAGCCTTTTGGTAGGTTTCCGTCGCGGCTTGTTTGTGCTGCTCGGGAGTGACCTGGTTGGCAGTCAGCTCCCCCGCGGCGTAAAACCCCTTGCCCCCCTTGTAGAACAGCAGCTGGTCTTTGAACAGCGGCATGATGTCGCGGATAAACACATGCTCACCGACACCCCAGTATTTTATGAACTGCACGAATGCCACGTTCCAGCGGTTGCCCAGCGCACGTGTGAGCAGGCCAAGCCCAGCACTGGTCTTGCCCTTGCCCTCTCCCGTATATACGACTACTACGGACTCTTTGGTGTCAAAATCTTCGAATGCCATGGTATTTATGCTGCGGCCGCGAGAGGGATTTCTTGCTCGGTCGCCCATGCGATTGAATTGTTCTGCAGCGCCAGAAAAGCGTCTTGGGCCGTGCCTACGGCTTGGATATAGCCGTTATGCTGCAGCAAGCTGATGATGCGTCTGCCGACGTAGTCCTCTGCTGATGTCAGCTGTGAATGCTCGCCGATGTGCGCTCGGATATCCGGTGCGATGAGCCGTTCCGGACCGTCAGTGTGTCCGTCGGTGTCTAGTTTTGCAAAAGCGTGTTCTGCGGCTTTCACGGCACTTGTGATGTCGATAGGTTTGCGGTCTGTGGCTACATCCAGGCGGTCCGTAATACAGAGCATCGCACCGGCCACTACCGGGCCCATGAAGCGTCGATTGTGCTGCCTGTCGATGATCTGCCCAAGCATAAGCGAGGGGGCACGGTCACCCCGGCGTTTGGTGAACTCATGCTGCTGCAGCAACAGGCGGCTCAGGTTGCTCAGCGTAACGATTTTCCGCGGTTCAATAGTCGGATCGTACGCTGGTTGCACAAACGATTCGTCGACCTCCCGGTTTACTTTGCCATATTGCCTTACTTCGTGTATCCCGCTCACAAGACTTTCTCCCTGTTTCTACGTTATATACCAACTGTGAATTCAAGTATGTGACAAATACGACCTAGTGGCAAGTTTAGGCTGTGGCAGCGAGTGCGGCGTCGATTTTGGGCCGGTCGAAACCGATGATGATCTCACCGTTGATATTGAGCACGGGGATGCCGGTCTGGCCACTGACTTTCATAGCCTCTTCGGCGATGGTGCGATCGCTGTCGACATCTTTGTCGGTGTAGGCTACGCCTCTTTTGTCGAGGTAATCTTTGGCGGCGTGACAGAACGCACACCAGGTTGCGCTGTATACGGTAACTTGAGGAGTTTGGGACATAGTGAATGATCCTTTCTTTTACTATACTTAGTATAGCATTTAACCGTGCAGAATACTATCGGTAACCTTCGGCCTGCTTAGTGAACATCTCATGATAAAGTCCAGCATTCTCCATCAATTCTTCGTGGGTGCCTTGTTCTTTGAGCCGGCCTTTCTCAAGCACATAGATGTAGCTTGCCTTACGCACGGTACTAAAGCGATGAGAAATGAGTATGGTGGTGCGTCCTTTCCGGGCCTGCTCGATATTACGGAAAATCTCATATTCTGCTTTGGCGTCAATGGCGCTGGTGGGCTCGTCTAGGATTAGGATGGAGGGGTCTCGAAAAAGTACCCGTGCGATTGCCAGTCGTTGTAACTGGCCGCCTGATAAATCAGTGCCATTCTCTTCGTCCATGTATTTGCCCAGGTACGTGTCGATGGTATTGGGGAGCTTTTGGGCGAAATCCCAAGCGTCGGCCGCGACTAAGCTTGCCTTGAGGAGTTTATCTTTCTGGGGTATATCAATATTGCCGAACCAGACATTTTCACGCAAGGTAAAATCGTAATAAATCTGGAAATCCTGAAACAGCACCGCCAGCTGCTTGTGCCAGGCGCTGCTGGTGATGTCTGCCAATGGCTGATCGCCAACCTGGATAGAGCCACGCTCCGCATCGTACAGGCGCATAAGGAGCTTAACCAGCGTGGTCTTGCCGGCACCGTTCTCGCCGACTATGGCAACCGTCTTGCCGGCGGGGATAGTGAGCGTAATATCTTTGAGCGCAAGCGTGCGAGCCTTGGGGTACCGAAAACTAAGCGAGTTTACCGTGATATCCTGGCCTATGTCGACAATGTCCGTACCGGGAACTTCTTGGGGTGCCTGTATGATCTCAGTGTATTCGCTGATGCCAAAAAGTAAATCGTCGAGATCCTGTACGAGCCAGCTGGCTTCACGGAGCGAACCTAGGTACTGGCTGATAATCTGTTGTATGAATACGAACTGTCCTACCGGCAGCTTCCCGTTGATGATTTTTTGTAATGCCTGCAAAAGGATTATAACTTCCATGACAGTCTCAATGGCGGTAGAGGCCACTCGATATCTGCTTGATACCTGCTCGATATTGACCTGGCTCAGCTCGGCGGTCCGTTTATAGTGCTGGGAACGGTCTATCGCCATGCGGGCCAAGCCTAGAAGTCGAGATTCTTTAATCATGCGTGGCTGTAGCATGAAATCGTAGGCGCTTGCCTTGCGGTAGTTGAGTGTGTTGTTGCGCCAAGTTTTTTCACGGAGGGTTTGCAGACGTAGCTCTACCCATAGTGCCGGAATGGTGAGGATAAAGATGACCACCGTCAGCCAGGGCGAAAAGTGCCAGAACGCAATGGTGGCTATGACAAGTGTGGCCAGTGCCCCGATGATATTGCGAAGTCGATACAGCACGAAATTACTGAGGCCTTTTGAAAATCGAGTCGCTCGGTCGTAAGCATCGATAATCCGTTTATCTTCATACGATGCAAATGGCAAGCTAGAGAAAGCTGTCTGTAGTCTGCGTTCGATTTTTAAATCAAGCTCCACTTTCTGGCGGGCTAGATAGCTGTTGTCGAGGGTGCTCAGGACGGTAGGCAGAATGGTGGTTGCCGCAATGTAGAGCACGTAGCGTGCGGCTTCATGTTGGGCTGAGACGTCGTGAGTAACTTGTGGCAACAGAGTGATCAAGCGTGCAATCAGCCAGGCGTTTATGAACGGTATCGCCCTGTTAATCAGCTCAGATATGGCTAAGAACCCCAAAAGCTGGGGCGAACTTTGAAGCGTGAAGCGAATGCTTAAGCCTACGGCTTTTAGGGTTTCAGATTTGCTGAGTTTATGGCCATCTTCCATATGTTGGATATAATAAAGTCCCTCGGCAGCAAAGTACAAGCTGATTATATATTGCCAGAGCTCTAACAGGGATGCTATACTGCATTTTGAATGAGTACGTACCACCAGCCAGCGCATCATACGCCGACTACTCTTGTAGGTGGTACTAACGCCCCCGCCGAACCGAGCGCGGCATCTGCCCAGAGCAGCGCCGCAGTCGCACTGGCCATGAGCTGGCAGCTGTTGGTAGTGACAGTGGCGCCGATAGTGGGTGGACATCTGCTCGACAGCCGCTACCACACTGCCCCCGTCTGGATTATCGTAGGTATGGTGGTTGGCATAGCTGGTACAATTATTGTCGTTCGTCAGGCTATGCAACAGCTGAGCGATATCATGGGTCGAAACACCAAGGAGTCTAAAAAATAATGATTAGTACAATACTGCAGCATTTTGCCGAAGATGGCCCAAGCATCCATGTCGCACCGTCCGGCGCGTTTCATCTGTGGGGCTTCACCATTACCAACTCTATTTTGTATGGCTGGGCTTGTGCGGTCGTTATCATCATCTTACTGATCGCAGTAGCGCGTAAGATCACTGTCGCGCCAAAAGGCGGCCTGACGCAGTTCGTCGAAGCCGGTGCAGATTTTATATCTGGTTTGGTCGAAGGTGCTTTCGATGACAAAAAACGTGGTCGCAAATATGTGCCATTCTTCGTTACGCTCTTTTTCTTTATCTTGTTGAACAACTGGTTCGGGCTGATTCCAGGCGTCGGCGAAGCCTTCCACCGCGGTGACAACCCCATCCTGCGCCCCTTCACAGCTGATTTGAACGGTACGTTTGCCATCGGCATATTTACCATGGTATTCGTGTATATCGCCTCGGTACGTGAATCTGGCGGCATCATCAAATACTTCAAGCACTTCTTCATCGGCAGTCCATTGAATCCGTTGTACCTTATCATCGGTCTGCTAGAAATGCTGACCGACCTCACCCGCGTGTTCAGCCTCAGTCTTCGATTGTTCCTGAACGTCACCATCGGTGAGATCGTGATTGCCGTGTTCAGCTACCTTGGCCATATTGCCGCTCCATTGACTGCCCTGCCGTTCACCCTTATCGAGCTGTTCATCGGTGCCCTGCAGGCCTACATCTTTACGGTGTTAAGTCTGATGTATCTGGCTATCGCCGTGAACCATGCGCACGACCACGGCGATCAAGACGCCGACGAACACCTATTGACCCCTGAGCCCACTCCTGAAACAATAAAGGCATCCAAGGCGCATGCATCATGAGTGGATTATCAGGTGTCGCCTTCATAGTAATTAGTAACAAGGAGAAAATATAATGGATTTGTTTGCAGCAACCGCGAGCATGGATGTAATCGGTAAGGGCCTGATGGTCGGTCTTGGCTTTATTGGGCCAGCAATCGGCATCGGTATCATCGGTGGTAACTATCTGAAGGCTGTCGGCCGTAACCCAGAAGCAGCTAAGTTCTTTGGGCAGGCGCTGGTCTTCGTGGCTATCGTCGAGCTGTTCGGTCTGCTAGCCTTCGCCTCAACCTTCATCGTTAAATAACCAAAGAGTTCTGTAGGATATATATGATTACAAACGTAAGCACATTTGCAGCCGACAGCAGCTCCTCGGGTATCGGTGCCCTGGGTGTTAATGGTCGTGCGCTGATCGTCCAGCTTGTTACATTCGTGCTGGCGTATCTGGTACTGCGCCGCTTTGCGTTCGGCCCGATCCTGAAGGTACTCAATGAGCGCCGCAAGACCATCGAAGATGGTGTACGTATCGGTGAACAGATGAAAAAGGACCAGGCAGAACTCGAAGCGACGGTAGAAGCTAAGTTAGCCGAAGCGCGCAAAGCAGCCGAAGGTATCGTGAATGATGCCAACGAAACATCACGACAGATGGTTCGTGAAGCCGAAGACAAGGCGCGCGGCAAGGCTGCCGGCATCCTAAAGGAAGCCGACGACCGTATCGCCAGTGAGACCCAACGCGCCCGCAAGCAGTTGCAGGGTGAGCTCGTACACCTTATCTCTGATGCGACCGAAGCTATCATCGGCGAAAAAGTCGACGCCAAGAAAGATGCGCAGCTTATTGACCGCGCACTGCAGGAGCAAAAAGCCTAATGAAAACACCTCGGTTCGAGATTGCTGACGCTATTGCGGCGCACACCTACCACGGTGGCCTTACCAAAGAATACGCGCGGGAAATCGCTGCGTACTTAATGGATGAAGGCAGGGTCGGCGAGCTCGATTCGTTACTCCGTGATATCCAAGCAATCTGGCAACAGCACGGCCATGTAGAAGCACTTGCCTACACCGCTCACCCCTTGACCCCAGAAGTCCATGCCGAAATTACTGAGCGGGTGAAGCAGATGGTGCCGAATGCCGATGAGTTCGTAGTGACCGAGGTAATCGACCCAGAGGTTGTTGGCGGGGTCAAAATCCGTTTGGCCAACCAGCAATTAGACCTCAGTGTCGAATCAAAATTGAACAAGTTTAAACAGCTGACTGCAGCCGGAAAGGAATAAATTTAGTGGCAGAATTATCAATTACAGGGCTTTCGAGCGACATCCGTGCGGCTATCGCAGAGCTGAAAGCCCGTCCTGAAATCGAAGATGTAGGCGTGGTGACACGTGTAGGTGATGGTATCGCGCAGGTCTACGGCCTGACACGTGCCGGTTACAACGAAATGCTCGAAATCGATGGTCGTGACGGACAAAAAGTTACCGCATTTGCGTTCAACCTCGGCGAAGACGAAATCGGTGCCGTTATTTTGGGTGACACCACCAACGTTCGCGCTGGTGCTAGTGTCCGTCTGAGCGGTAAGGTACTCGAAGTACCGGTTGGCCCGGAACTCGTCGGCCGCGTGGTTGACCCACTGGGTAACGCCATCGATGGTGGTGAACCAATCAAAACCAAGCAGCGCAGCCCTGTTGAGCGCCAAGCACCAGGTGTTATGGCCCGCAAGCACGTGCACGAGCCGCTCATGACCGGCCTTGTAGCAATCGACGCCATGGTGCCAATCGGTCGTGGTCAGCGTGAACTTATCATCGGTGACCGCCAGACCGGTAAGACCGCCATCGCAGTCGATACCATGGTAAACCAGGCTCGCCAGAAAACCGGCGTTATCAACGTCTACGTTGCCATCGGCCAGAAGCTGTCCAAGGTTGCTGCGCTGCAAGAGCGTCTCAAGCGTGAAGGGGTTATGGATCAGACCATTATTGTGGCAACCGGCCCGTCTGACCCTGCTGCTATGCTCTACCTGGCACCATACGCCGGTGCTGCCATGGGCGAATACTTCCGTGACAACAAACAGCATGCCCTCATCATTTACGATGACCTGACCAAGCACGCTCAGGCGTATCGCCAGATGTCACTGCTGCTCCGCCGTCCACCAGGCCGCGAAGCCTACCCTGGTGACGTGTTCTACTTGCACAGTCGCTTGCTGGAACGCGCCGCTAAACTGTCTGATGAGCTTGGTGCCGGCTCACTTACCGCTCTGCCGATCATCGAAACCCAGGCTGGCGATATTTCTGCCTACATTCCTACGAACGTCATCTCCATTACTGATGGTCAGATATTCCTTGAAACCAGCCTCTTCTACCAGGGTATCCGCCCGGCTATCTCTGTCGGACTCAGTGTGTCCCGTGTGGGTGGTGATGCCCAGACCAAAGCTATTAAAGGCGCAGGCGGTGGACTTAAACTATCCCTGGCTCAGTTCCGCGAACTTGCCGCCTTCAGTCAGTTCTCTACCGACCTCGATGCCGATACCCGCCATACTATTGAACGCGGTCAGCGCCTGACCGAGCTGCTTAAGCAGCCACAGTTTGCTCCATACGCCATCTGGGAAATGTACAGCGTACTCTATGCTGCTACTAATGGCGCATTCGATGTCGTACCGCTCGAAAAGATCGAAGCCGTCCGCGAAGCATTGCTGCGCGAGCTTAAGGGCAAACACGCCAAGCTTACCGATGAGCTCAACACTGGCAACAAACCAACCGATGAACAGAACGAATCAGTCCTCAAGGTTGCAAAAGAAGTAGCTAAGACATACGAAGTAAAAAAGGAAGCTAAGTAACAGGTATGGCTGAAGTGGTACGAGATAGCGCAGAACTTTCCGGATATCGGGATGCTCAGCTTATCGGAGCATTAGCTTCAGCTGTTCTGCGCGCCGCAAATCACCCAGTACTTGTCAATGAGGGCTCCGCCCGTATGGATCGACATACGGTGGTACAAACGCTGCACGTACTTCTAGACAGTACTGGCGAGTGGGATCTTGATCAGCCTGTGGGTGACCCAGATGAAGCCATGCCCAAAGTCGCTCTGCCGGCAGCTATCCAAGAGTTTTCACAGCGCATGATTATACAGGTGGAAAATTTTAACCAAGGAGCAATAGCATAATGGCAAGCACCATCGTACTCCGCAGGCGAATCAAGTCTATCAAGAACACCCGCCAGATTACCCAAGCGCAACAATTAGTTGCGGCTAGTAAACTGCGCCGTGCTCAGGAATATGCTGCCAGTAGTCGTGATTACGCCGAACTTGCCAACGAACTGCTGACTCGCCTGAGTGGCATACAGGAAGTTGCACAGCAGCCGTTGTTTGAAAAGCGTGCAGTCAAAAACCGTATGTATGTGCTCATTACGAGCAACACCGGCCTCGCCGGCGCCTACAATGCCAACGTACTCAAGCAGCTCACCAATGCGGTCAAAGAAGACCAAGAGCAAGGCGTGCAAAGCCACGTAATTGCCATCGGCAACAAGGGTGCACAGTTTGTCCGTCGCATCAGTGGCATCGACCTGCAAGCCGCCTACCCTGGCTTTGGTGATCACCCCACCGCTAACGACATTCGCCCAGTGCTCAATACTATCGTGGAACAGTATCGTAACGAAACCGTCGATGAAGTCCAGGTGCTGTATACCAAGTTCATCTCTACCGTCACACAGCGTGCTGAGAGTTTGCAGCTTTTGCCAGCTCAAGCGTCCACCGAGGCTGCTACCGGTTATGCCATCAGTACATTCGAACCTGATATCGAAACCGTGATAGACCAGGTGGCTACCCGGCTGATTGAAGCCCAGGTGTGGCAGGCGCTGCTGGAAAGTATCGCCAGTGAGCACGCCATGCGCATGGTTGCCATGAAAAACGCTACCGATAACGCCAAAGACCTGGTGGACGATTACACTTTGGAGCTTAACACTGCGCGTCAGGCTGCTATCACCCAGGAATTAGCCGAAATCAGCGGCGGTGCGGAGGCTATGAATGGCTAATTTTGACCAATTACCGGACATACGTGCTCTTGCGCACACGGGCGAACTTGACGATATCGAGACCCTTGTTGTTGGTGAACGCATCGATGTAGGCGTCTATGACGCTAACGGAGGCTCAATTCCTGCACATCGGCTAGTAAGCGAAACATCGGCCGACGTCTTGCGGCGCCTTGGTATTACTGGCAATCGATCAATTGAATTAGTGTGTAACCTTGTGGCCAGAGCTGCCATCGGCCGTTTGGTTACTAGTGAGGGTTTTGAAGTTACGCATGGAACATATAGTAGGTATACCGAGCGGGTTGACGTACGACTCAGGCCTCCCGAACCGACAGTCCGACAAGCACAAGTTACAAGAACAGAACCAGGAGAACAATAATGACACAAGCAACAGCAGAAAAAACTAAGACAGGTAAAATCACCCAGGTAGTGGGTGTGGTGATCGACGTAGAATTTTCTACCGATAGTCTACCGGCAATTTATAACGCACTTAAGGTGCAAAATGGCGACAACGAACTGACACTCGAGGTTGCGCAGCATCTGAGCGAATCAAGCATCCGCGCAATCTCCCTCGGAAGCACCGATGGTCTGCAGCGTGGCGCAAGTGTAACCGACACCGGCGCTCCAATTAGCGTACCGATCGGCGAAAACACCCTTGGCCGCATGTTCAACGTTACCGGCGAGCCAATCGATGGCAAGGGCGGCACCTTCAAGGAAACTTCACCGATTCACCGCCAACCACCGGCTCTGGTGGACCAATCTGGTTCTGTCGAAATCCTGGAAACTGGTATCAAGGTCATTGACCTTATCTGTCCGATGACCAAGGGTGGTAAAGCAGGCCTCTTCGGTGGTGCAGGCGTGGGCAAGACCGTGCTCATCCAGGAGCTCATCAACAACATCGCCAAGTTCCATTCTGGCTACTCGGTATTCGCCGGTGTTGGTGAGCGTACCCGTGAGGGTAACGACCTGTACAGCGAAATGGAAGAATCGGGCGTTATCGAAAAGACCAGTCTGGTGTTCGGCCAGATGAACGAGCCGCCAGGCGCTCGTCTGCGTGTGGCGCTCAGTGGTCTCACCATCGCCGAAGGCTTCCGTGACAAGGGCTCGGATGTGCTTTTGTTCATCGACAACATCTTCCGCTACACCCAGGCCGGTGCAGAGGTGTCTGCCCTGCTTGGTCGTTTGCCGTCTGCTGTGGGTTACCAGCCGAACCTGGCCGAGGAAATGGGTCAGCTCCAGGAGCGTATTACCAGTACCCGTGAAGGTTCAATCACCAGTGTGCAGGCCGTATACGTGCCAGCCGACGACCTTACTGACCCAGCACCAGCTACAACATTCGCCCACTTGGACAGCACCATTACACTGAACCGTGCCCTGACCGAAATCGGTATCTACCCAGCCGTCGATCCACTCGACTCAAGCAGTACCATCCTCGACCCAGAAATCGTCGGCGAAGAGCACTATGCAGTTGCCCGCGAAGTGCAGCGCGTTTTGCAGCGCTACAAGGACCTCCAGGACATCATCGCCATTCTTGGTATGGAAGAACTATCCGAAGACGACAAGCAGCTGGTGGGCCGCGCACGCCGCATCCAGCGCTTCTTTAGCCAGCCGTTCTTCGTGGCGGAGCAGTTTACGAACAACCCTGGTCAGTATGTGAAGCTGACTGACACCATTCGGGGCTTCAAGGAAATCCTCGATGGCAAACACGATGACAAGCCAGAAACTGCCTTCAACCTGAAGGGTGCCATCGAAGACGTCGTAAAGGCGGCGGCAGCTAAATAATCATGCATTTCCTTACCAACCTCGTAGCTTGGATTCTGTTCGGCGCCTTGGCTGGTTGGATTACCGCGCGCCTGATGCACCTCAAAACTAGCTTCTGGCAGAATACGGCCGTCGGTATCGTGGGTGCGATTTTGGGTGGTGCAATCGTGACGCTCATCGGTGGAAACGGCATTACCGGCTTTAATATCTATAGCCTGCTCGTTTCCATCGGCGGGGCGTGCCTGTTTACCTGGATCTTACGCCGCAGCGGCGCTAAAGGAGTTACAAAATAATGATACATTTTCAACTAGTAGCCCTCACCGGCACCAAATTCGATAGTGATGCATACGAGATTCTGCTGCCGACCCTAGAGGGCGAAATCGGCGTACTGCAAGACCACATGCCCCTCGTGAGTGTTGCCACCACCGGTGTTATTGCTGTGCGTCGCGAAGCCAAAGACAGCGACGCCAACCGCGAATTCTTCGCAATCAGCGGCGGTGTTATAGAAGTCAGCGACAACAAGCTTCGCGTGCTCGTAGACGAAGCCGATCACGCGGACGAAATCAACGAGGCTGAAGCCGAAGCCGCCATGGAGCGTGCCAAGAAGCTCAAAGCCGAGGCTACGGACGAAGTCAGTCTGGAACACGCTCAAGCTATGGTAGACCGACATGCGGTCCGCTTGCAGGTCGCCAGTATCAAACGCCGGCACCAGAAGCGCTAGCGTAAAATACGATATATTTTTCCGCCAATCATAAAACGCCGTCATGAAAGACGGCGTTTTTGTAAATTGTTTGCTGATGCGTAGCATAACACCGGCAAAAGTGTTGTGTTTATTGTGAAAATGTTAGCCAAGACAGCTTACGTGCCGAGGCAATATAGTGATATATGTCACAAAAAACCATTGACATTCCCCTGCTTCAGGCGCAAAATCCTTCGAGGAAATATAAGTTCTCTCCAGGCAAAAGGTATGAGTATGGCAAACAATGATGCGTACCTCGATGAGGTGCGAGATGTGGTGGTTTCAGTGCGCGGTGTGGAGCCAGGGTTATTGACCGCCGTCAAGAAGCTCGAGAAGCGTTTAGGCCGCCCGCTCAAGGGCATCGATTTAGTCGATCGTAAAGCGGTTAACAACAAATATCGCATAAAGGACGAGACTGGTTTATTCACAGAAATCATATGCGATTTTGACAATACGACCGAGTTACAGCGTGCGCTTAAGCCATATGCTGACACGGCACTGGTTGCTACGTGTCGTCTGGAAGAGGCCATGAAAGATTTTAATAAAGCCATGCTTTTCTTGCCGTATGTCAGTGCTTCTACGGAGTCTTCGTTGCTATGGTGTACGCAAAAGGCGCTTATGCGTGACAGGCTGCACGCCTACGACCCGGAACTAGTGCCAAAATATGTCAACCTAGCGTCGTACGACGCTGCATCGTTTGCTGAGGCTATTAAGGATTTCAGCTTTCCGGTCATCGTAAAGCCGAACGGTTTGTACGCCTCACTGCTGGTAAGTCGCTGCGATACCATCGAGGAGCTCACGGCCTGCATGATCCGGACATTCGAGGTCATCGAAGAAGTGTATGCGCGGGGCGATGGAACAGGTGTGCCGAGCGTACTAGTCGAAGAAATGATCCAAGGTGATATGTATTCGGTCGATGCTTACATCGGCCCAGAGGGTGAATTTTACAGCCTGCCGCCCGTCCAGGTCATCACCGCTCATTCTCTTGGTTTACCGGGTTTTTATAGCTACCGGCACATTGTTCCGACCGCTCTGAGTGAAGAACGGACGAACGGTGCGTATGAAGTAGCACGTGCTTCGGTCCGGGCGCTGAATTTACGTTCAACAACGGCACATATCGAGCTATTCCTGTCTCCGACCGGCTGGAAAATCATCGAACTCGGCCCCCGTATCGGTGGGTACCGCGAAGATCTGTACCGTGAAGCATACGGTATCGACCATCACTACAACGATCTCTTAGTGCGATTAGGCTTAGAGCCCGAGATTCCAACCAAAGCTTTGAAGCACGCGGCTGGCGTGAATATATATGCCGAAGAAGAAGGTATGATCACCGAAATCAGCGGCCTGGATGAGGCGCGCAAACTACCAAGCGTAGTGATGCTCGGCACCAACGCTCAGGTCGGTGATATGGCGTTATTCGCCGACAAAGGCGGTGAGCTGATCGTCGATGCAATCTTAAGTAATGAAGATCCGGAACAGCTGGAGGCCGATGTGGCCCGGCTCCGGGAACTAGTAACTATTACAGTCGAGGTAAAACATGCATAAAGATATCGTAGTATCAATTCGTGGCGCAGAGCCAAGCCTGGTGGCGGCTGCCAAGAAACTTGAAAAAACACTGGGCTATCCCCTGACAGGCATCGAGCTTATCAACAAAGATTTCGTAGATAACCCATACCGCGTCAAAGACCAGACGGGCTTTTTCCAGGAAGTAGTATGTGACTATGACAACCCAGAATCATTGCAGCGTACACTTAAGCCGTATATGGACCGTATCCTGGTAGTCACCTGTCGTCTCGAAGAGGCGATCCAGGACCTTCGCCGAGCGGTTCCCTATATGCCCTACACGGTCATTTCTTCTGAATCAGCCCTGCTGTGGTGTACGGAAAAATCCTTGATGCGCGAGCGCTTGCACGGCTATGATCCTGCGCTCGTGCCTAAGTTCGTCAATCTTAAATCGTACGACCCAACCACCGTATCTGAAAAAATCCAGGATTTCAGTTTTCCGGTCATCGTAAAACCAACCGGCTTGTACGGCTCCCTACTGGTAAGCCGCTGCGAAGACCGCCAGGCCCTGGACCGCTGCTTAGAGCGGACCTTTGATGTCATCCAGAATGTCTACGAACAAGGAAACGGTACCGGCGAACCGGGCGTGCTCATAGAGGAAATGATGATCGGCGAACTCTATTCGGTCGATCTGTATGTTGGGCCGGCGGGCGAGATAAACTACCTGCCCCCGGTGTACGTCG
>Ga0247778_1001074_pt1 | contig 15308 bp, 12 predicted proteins | sample UWRJL049202B5_FD_179939 | JGI IMG/M metagenome (GOLD analysis project Ga0247778, IMG submission 179939) | Plant litter microbial communities from Arlington Agricultural Research Station in Wisconsin, United States - UWRJ-L049-202B-5 | ecosystem: Environmental > Terrestrial > Plant litter >... | reverse complement strand
AACGTCCGTTTGTATGCTGCCGCACATTCCCGTAATGACCAGTTGCGATAAACTCACAATCCATGGCATCCGCTCTTTTCAGCAGCGCCCGCCATTTGATATGCGTATTGCAGAGAACACAGGGATTCGGCGTTCTACCCGCCATATATTCCTCCACAAAATTGTCGATGACAAACCCGCCGAACTCCTCCCGGATATCCAGGACAAAATGCGGGAACCCATGCTGTACGGCTGCCGCCCGCGCGTCATTGAAACTATCCAGGTTGCAGCACCCGGTCTCTTTCTTAGAAGGACCCGCACTCGCATAATCCCAGGTCTTCATCGTGATCCCTACCACCTCATAGCCCTGATCATGCAGCATAAGAGCGGTAATGGTACTGTCAATACCACCACTCATCGCTACCAGGACTTTTCCTTTACGGCTCATAATTGAATAAAATTAAAGACCGCAAATTTACACCAAATGGGGGACCTACCAGGCACTTTTTCCAACACATTCATTTGCAACTACTTAAAAAACGGCCTGGTAGGTCCCCAAAAGCATATATCCTCCCCGGCCTGCCACCCTATTTCCCGAACTCCTTCGATACCACGATCTCCCCATCCTTTACTATCAGGTCCTTCCATCCCTCCTCGTTATCGATATGCACGATATAGGCCAGCATGAACGGTTGCTGCACCTCCTTCACAACCCCGATATTATACTCATAATAAGTACTCTTTACCAGTCTCCACACCTCCTTGGGTAATTCCTTCTCCGTAAACTCCCGGATACTATACAACCATCTGCCCCATTTGTCATAAACCTCCCGGTTCAGGATGCCTCCTTCGGTAAACTCCGCCAGGAATCCGGCGTTGAGCCGGAACCATTGCTCGCCCTTGCCTTCCCCATTCCTTTTCCAGAAATTCCGGGTCGCCTTCACGGCTGGGCCATCCTGACCGATGGCATGGATATGCAGGCTGGCATTGTCCGTCGTCTGTGCATGCGTGTCATACCCGGCAATCATGCAAAAATACCCGATCATGAGCGTTCCTATTATCTTCTTCATACTGATAAAATTTTAATGATGAATATTGATAACAAAACTACATGCATAGGCAACTGGGCGCCAGCCAAAACGAGTCGTTGGCGGCGGTAAGGGCCTATTGCATGGTATGAACGAGTAACTGGAAAGTGAAATGAGGGCCTCAGGGTCTGAAAGGCTGCAGCTTCTTCAGCAGACCTTCCTTCCGGCTCCGGGAGACATTGACAGAGGAACCATCGGACATGACCAGGTATCCTCCTTCTCCTTTGACATATTTATTGACCTCATTCAGATTGACAACATGGGAATGATGTACGCGCAGAAAAGAATGGTCTTCCAGCAACTCTTCTATCTCCTTTAAGGTCCGCGAAGCCACCACCTTTTGCTGGTCCTTCAGGGTGAGAATGGTATAATTGCTGTCGGAACTGCAATAAAGGATATGGTCCACAGCGACCATCTGCAACCCCTCCATCGTGGGGATGGCGATCTTACTAAAAAGAAGACCCGGACTTTGCAGCTTCTGAAAAAGAATATCGATCTGCTGGGGTAGGGGCACTTGCAGGCGATGCTGCACCTTCTGTACTGATCTTTGCAGCTCTTCCCGGTCGATGGGCTTCAGCAGATAGTCCAGGGCGCTGAACCGGATGGCCTTGATGGCATATTGATCATAGCTCGTGGTAAAGATCAGCTCGAAAGAGATCTCCTTGATCTTTTCCAACAGTTCAAAGCCGTTCATTCGCGGCATTTCAATATCCAGGAACAGCAGCTGGGGTGGCCGCGCCAGGATTGCTGCCAGGGCCTCTTCCCCCGAATGGTAGCTGCCCATCAGGTCCACCTCCGGGCAATACCGTTGCAAAAGTATCGATAGTACCTCGCAGCAATAAGGTTCGTCGTCTACGATAATGGCCTTGATCATAATTTAATTTTCATGAATAGTGATTGTGAGGAACACCTGGGTGCCCGCAGGCCTTCCCTCCCCATCATACAGGTCTTCAATGGTAAAGGAATGCCCCGATCCATCCCTGCCTGTCATGAGCGCCAGCCGCTCCGCCGTGATCCGCAGGCCCATCGACTTATGCTTTTCCGCGGATTTACTTTTCAGGAGACCCGCCTTTTTCCGGCCGATCCCATTATCCCGGATGATACAGGTGAGTATATTGCCCGCAACCCGGAGCGTAATGGACAACTCACCTCTTTCCTGCTTCTGCATCAGACCATGCCATATGGCATTTTCCACAAAAGGCTGCAGGAGAAGGGGTGGGATATACAGATCCCCGGTCTCCATGTCCTCCTCCGTCTGGATGCGGTAGTCGAACGCATTCTTAAATCGTAGTTTTTCCATGTCCAGGTACAACCGCAGGACCTCCAGCTCCTCCGCCAGGGTGATAAGGGCATGCCGGGAATGATTCATCGTCATCCTCATCAGCCTGCTGAACTTGGTGAGATAGTCAGAGGCTGCTTCCGTCTCATGACCCAGGATAAACCGATTGATGGCGTTCAGACAATTAAAAATAAAATGAGGGTTCATCTGGGACCGCAAGGCCTGCACTTCCAGCTCTTTTGCCCGCTGCTGCAGCGCCGATTTGGCCCGCTCGCCTTCCAATCGCTGGATCTCCAGCTCGTTCTCCACCTGTTGACGCCGTTGAGCCTCATTCTTTCGCTTCAGCAGGATCACCCGTGAGAATATAAAAGTGAATAGCAGCAAAATGACAAGCCCGCCAATCAGGATCTTCTTGGTCAGCATCTCTTCACGGAGGCAAACTTCCTGCAGTTCTTTCTCTTTATGCAGCATGGATATCTGCTGTTCAAAGGACCAGCTGGCGAACTTCCCTTTCAGTTGTTCATTGTTCACGCTGTCTTTCATGACCATATACCGGCGGTAATAGGCATAGGCGCTGTCCGTCCTTCCCTGTGCATCATAGAGTGTAAATAGGATATGGCAATTGTCACGGATGAATTGACGGGCCTTGAACTGCCCGGCGATGGCCAGGCTTTCACGGGCATATCGGAATGCGTCGGGAACCCTGTTCAATTGTTGACAGGCCAGGGCCATATCCTTCAGACAGCGCATCAGTTGATTGCGGTCATTGAATTGTCGCTGATAAACCAGGCTCTTGTCAAAATAGGGCATGGCGGCAAGATACTGCCCCTGCCGGGCAAGGAATTCCCCCTTACTGATCAGGAAAGTGCGCAGCATGGCCGGCGTAGAACCGGCAGAATCGAAATGATCATAATAATACCGCGCCGAGTCCAACTGGTGCTGATGACCCAGCAGCTCGGCATAGACCAGGGCTGACCAGGGAGAGAAACCCTTTGGCTGGTCCAGCTGCATCCCCATATGGAAGGTTTTTGCGGCGTTTGGATAATCCTCGATCTGGATAAATAATGCCGCCAGCTCGAAATATTCGGCCTCCAGGATACCCGGGTAATGGTTGTCTGCGGCCATTTGCAGACAACGGCGGCTGATCTCAAAAGCCTTCTCATAATTACCGCTCTCCCGGTAACTGCATCCGATCAGGGAAAGGCTATGAATGACGTTTGCACTGTCCCCGGCCTCCCGGGCAAAGGCCTGGGCCCGCTGAAGATAACCGATCGCCTCGTCGAACCGGCTCTGGGCGAATACCGCAAACCCCAGGTCATACCAGGCAACGGTGATAAAATCCTTATTATTCGTACGCCCGAACCAGTCCAGGGATTGACGGGCCTGCTGTTCAGCCAGGATAAAATCATTGAGATAATATACGGTATAGGCAGCCTTACAGGCCAGGGATAGCGCAATGCCATGATTATAACCCTCTTTCTTCGAGACTTCCAGGGCCTGATCCGCATACCAGCCGATAGAATCACTGAATTTTTCCGTCCTGGCAACGACCTGCCTGAGAAAAGAGTCGATCCGGACATTCCGTTCCCGTTGCCCCCCCTGGCCGTGGCCAGCCAGACAATACCCAGTCAGTAATATGATCAGCAATACTCTCATGAGAGGTCCTTAAAATTAGGGAATACGTCTTTGATCCTCGCGCCGTCCATCCTCAAAGATCGCTGTCCGGAGGGTAGAGAAGACCCGGATTGAGCAGTTGGGGGTTCCTGGCCCTGGCTGGCGTCCCCCATTGCGTCATTGGCGCTGGCCGCTGGGGGTAACTTTTGGAAAACTTCCGAAGGCCAAAAATCAGAATTGATGTAATTTGCCTCCTTACTATAAATTTACCATTATGATAAAGTTACAAGTGATCGGCAACCTGGGTAAGGATTGTGTCACCAATACGGTGAATGGGAAAAATGTGATCAATTTCAATGTGGCACACACCGAGAAATTCCGTGACGCACAGGGAAATCAGAAAGATAAGACCATTTGGGTTGAATGTGCCTACTGGACGGATCGTACGGGAATCGCCCCCTATCTCAAAAAAGGAACACAGGTCTATGCAGAAGGAACGCCGGAAGTAAGAACCTATCCAAAAAATGACGGCACGACAGGTATCTCCCTGACCCTGCGCGTTCAGAATGTACAATTATTGGGCAGCAGGACCGAAGGCGGTTCCGGCGGAGGATACGGCGGCGGCGCTTCCGAAGGCGGTTATGCCCCCCAGGCCAGCTCTTCCCCAACAAGGCAGTCGGCAGGAGATATCACCGAACCGATCGATGACCTCCCCTTCTAACATTATAATAAAAAGACCGCCCGAGGGCGGTCTTTTTATTAATAGAATCTGGCTTCCCCGGCAATGGCCCGGTATGGCGATTGGAAAAATATATCCACTTTGACATTGAACTCATCGGTATAGATGATCGGCGTACTATGCCCGGAATTCGGCAGTATCCACACATAGGCCTTGGGGATGTTCTGGAAGATCTGCACCGTATGGGCAACATTGATCACATCATGATCTCCGCCGATCACCAGGGTAGGGACTCTGATCGTATGCAGATCGGCCAGCGGAATATGTGGCTCTCTCACCAGTAAGCGAAAAAGCTTCCGCGTTGTTCTCACCTGCAGCGTGGTATCTTTCATTTTTTGAACCCGTTCGTACATCGGTTCCACCATCGCCACCACCCCGGGGTCGACGGCATTCGTATCCGGCTGCAGGTTCGCGCCCGTCACGGCCAACTTCTTTACTTTCTCCGGATGACGGATCGCCAGCAACAGACCCTCGATCCCGCCATCGCTCCAGCCGATGACATAGGCCGAATCGATATGCAGCGTCGTTAGCAGGGCGGCATAATCATCGGCCATCATTTCATAGCTCAGACTGTCGTTCGTATTATCCGCACTCTTGCCCTGGGCGCGGCTGTCCGCAATGATGATCTTGTACTTCTTTGAAAAATAAGGGATCTGCTTCACAAAATTATTGATGGAACCCCCATTGCCATGGATGATCAGCAGGGGAGCGCCCTCGCCATACGTCTCGCAATACATTTTAAAACCACGGAGCTCATAGTATTTTCCCACAGCCTTGTTATTGCCATAGAGGGTACTATTCATCAGGCTGTCTCCCTGGGACTTCCGTTTCATGATCTCGGCCGCCGACTGGGCGAAGAGCTGCCGGGAAAGGAGCAGACAAAAAAGAATGCGACAAAATAATTTCATAAAAGCTTGTTTTGGAGTTATACAGATCAAGATATGTATAAAAATCTTATTTGCTTTCCCATTTCTTCACCAGGGCCTCTATTTCCGCCCGGCTCACCGGTTTTCGCTGATCGTCCAGGTTGATCACATATAAATACCCCTTCCTCCCTGGCGTTGACAGCCAGGCGCTGATCAGGTTGAATTGCTCGCTCACCAGTAAATGACCGCTGGTGGGGTTCCACAGCTCTTTGGCGCAGAGACAGCCCATCGTAGGCGTCAGCGGATAAAAAGGCCGGTCTTTAAAAAACTCCGGGTCGATAGTGGTACCATGGGCGATGATCTCCGTACGACCTATCTGACCCGCAGACCAGGCCTCCATCATCGGCGGATAGTTTCGCCATTCGGAGGGTAACAAGGCTCGGTATAACGACAGGGAATCGATGCCCCCTCCTTCCGGATCCGTCTCCCCCAGGGAATCCTTAAAAAAATAACGGGCCCATCGATCCTCAAAGGGCAGGATCATTTGAAAATTGGGGGTAGGACCAATAAAATTAGTCCGGGAAACCCCCGTCCCGGTTATACAATAAATACCCTGCGGTGTACTGCCATTGGTAATAAAATAAGGCAGGTCCGGACCCGACCGGGCCAGTTGCCGGAAAAGCTGAACACTGCCCTGACCGTCCCGCACAAAATGCCCCTTTTCGTCCATGATCAGCGCCAGACCCGGGTAATCGCGGTTCCATCGCTGAAAGGAGAAAATGATCTTCTGTCCGATCGCCGGCTGGTAGGCAAAAAGAGAGGACAGGGACGGAGTCCTGGCCCTGACACGGGCGGAATGATAACTCAGGTACTGCGCTAACTCCCGCAGCAAGGGGATCGAATCATACCCCGGGAATTTCTCCACCATCCGGATCTTCAGGTTATTGCAGTTCCCCGTCCCCGTATCACAACGGTAACAATACACGGCGCCCAGGGCATAGAGACGGGGATCGGTTTCATTCTCCAGCAGACCGCTCACAGCGGCTCCATATCGCTGCGGTGAAACGGCATAGAGGGCCTCCAAAAATGCCCGCCGGGTGTCATAGGACAGGATCGGGTAGCCGGCAAAAAGATTGGAAAAGCCCCGCTCTACATCCGGTGAATCAAAGAGGAACTGTGAGATGGCCCAGCAGGCCGACAGATACCTGTCCTCCGAATTACTGTCCAGCGGCATGGAAAAGGTCCGGCCGATGATCCTTTCCCGGAGATCCTTTTCCAGGTTGACCCTTTTTTGATAAAGGACAAAATCGGTATGGATCTCCTCCCGCCGCGACTGGGCGTCTGCGGTCAGAGATGCCAGCAGGGGGAAAACCATTAGGAGGATTGTCGCCCGTTGTAAGAGGTAGCTCATGGGGCTAAATTAAAGAGAAAATGCATCGTGGAAATTTCCTAATTTCAGTCCTTTATCAAAAAACAGAAACATGATTAGAAGACTAACGTTCGCCTGTTGTATCTGCATTGCTGCAGCGATCGGCCTCAGCTCCTGTAACAATGAGACAGCAAAGACCGATGAGACCAAAAAAGATTCTACGACCCCGGCCGTCGATTCTCCCTCCGTAGCCGCCGGCTGGAAGATCGGCGTTCAGTTGTGGACCTTCCATTTCGTTCCCTTTGTGCAGGCCCTGGATAAGGCCGACAGCGCAGGGATCAAATACATCGAGGCATTTCCCGGACAGAAACTGGGAGGCGATATGAAGGGCTCTTTCGGCCTGGACATGACCGCCGATGAAAAGAAAAAAATCAAGGATCTTTTGCAGGCAAAAGGAATGCACCTCATGGCCATGGGTGTGGTCGTTCCAAAAGACCTCGCCGAATGGAAGAAATATTTCGAACTTGGTAAATATTTCGACCTCAGCTATATCACCAGCGAGCCCCTGAAGGATCAGTGGGACGGGATCGATAGCCTGGCTGGCGTATATGGCATCAAGGTGGCCATCCACGACCATCCCCGGCCCAATGCCTACTGGCATCCCGACTCCGTCCTGGCGGCCATTAAAGGGCATAATAACATCGGCGCCTGCGCCGATCTCGGTCACTGGACCCGCAACGGTCTCGATCCGGTCGAATGCCTGAAGAAATTAGAAGGACATATTTACGGCGTACACCTGAAAGACATCGATTCAGCCGGCAATACCAAGGCAAAAGATCTGGTCGTCGGCACCGGTGTCGTTCCCTTCCCTGCCATCTTCAAAGAGTTAGCAAGACAACATTTCAATACCGGTCAGTTCTCCATCGAAAGAGAGGATAACTGGTACAATAACGTTCCCGACGTGATCGCAACCGTCAAATATTTCAACGAACAGACCGCCAAATTATAATACCGGAGCGCCAAAGGAGAACCCTCTTCTCCTTTGGCTCTTCTTAAAAACTTGTCGTATGCAACATGATACCCGCCGCAAATTCCTGCGCCAGCTCAGCGGCACAACCTTACTGCTCTCCACCGAAGGCCTCTCTGCCCTTGCCGCCCCTGACATCCGGAAAATAGCCCCCAGCGATAATATCCGCATCGGCACTATCGGCATGGGTATCATGGGATTCAACGACGTTTCCACCGCACTGAAAGTGCCGGGAGTGGAATGGGTGGCGGCCTGCGATCTCTATACCGGCCGTTTGCAGCGGGCCCGGGAGATCCACGGCAAGGAACTTTTCACCACCCGCGATTACCACGCCATCCTTGACAGGAAAGATATCGACGCCGTTCTTATCGCTACCAGTGACAACTGGCATGCCCGCATCGCCACCGAAGCCCTGGAGAAGGGCAAGGCCGTCTATTGTGAAAAGCCCATGGTCCACAAATTGAAAGAAGGCCTTCCCCTGATCGCCGCCTGGCAGCGTTCCAAAAAAACCATGCAGATCGGCAGTCAGCGTGTCAGCAGCATCGCCTATGCAAAGGCGAAAGAACTTTATCGTGCCGGCGCCATCGGCCAGCTCACCTGTATCGAGGCCTCCTTCGACCGGCAGAGCGCCATGGGTGCCTGGGAATATACCCAGCCCACCGACGGCTCACCGGAGACCGTGGACTGGGACCGCTATATTGCCGGGATGCCCGCCCAGCCCTATGATGCCAAAAAATTCTTCTGGTGGCGCAATTATCGCGCATTCGGAACAGGCGTGGCCGGCGATCTCTTCGTACATCTTCTTTCCGGCGTTCACTTTATCACCGGCTCCAGAGGACCGGAAAAGATCAGCGCTTCCGGCCAGATCGCCTGGTGGAAGGATGGCCGTGATGTACCCGACGTGATGACGGCCATCATGCATTACCCCGATACGCACGAACATCCCGCATTCGAACTGATGCTGCGGGTCAACTTCATCAGCGGACAGGGAGAGACCAGCACCGTAAAATTCATCGGCTCCGAAGGCGTTCTTGAAATGGGCTATAACGGTTTCACCATCCGTCACCGGAAAATGCCTGCTGCCCCCGGCATCGGTGGCTGGGACGCCCTCACGACCTACCCGCAGGCCATGCAGGATGAACTGATGAAACAATATGATCAACGGTATCCGGCCGCAAGCCGCAGCAGCGACAGCGCAAACGCAGCACCTACCGTATACCGGCAGCCGGAGGACGCGAACGAACACCTGGACCACTTCACCAACTTTTTCAATGGCGTCCGTACGGGCAGCGCCGTGGTGGAAGACCCCATCTTCGGCTTCCGGGCCGCCGCTCCCTGCCTCGCCGCCAACGACAGCTATTTTGAGAATAGGATCATACATTGGGATCCCGTGAATATGGCCGTGAAAGCCTAATTTTACGGCCCTAAAAGCATCCGATGGCAACAACCAACCAGCAGCGCGACGATCAATCCAACGCGACCGTCTACCCTTATGAACGACTTCTTTCCTTTACCATCGATATCTTCCGTAAGATAGGCTGCCCTGAAAAAGATGCCCATACGGCAGCAGTAGCCCTTTTAAGCGCCGATCTCCGCGGCATCGACTCCCATGGCGTGGCCCGCCTCATCGGCTATGTGCGTTTGTGGGAAGCCGGGCGAGCCAACACCCAACCCAATATCCGCATCATCCACGAAACACCCTCGACCGCCGTCGTGGACGGGGACAGCGGTCTGGGTCTGGTGGTTGCACCCTTCGCCATGCAGATAGCCATCGAAAAGGCCCGCAAGGTAGGCACCGGCTGGGTCAGCGTACAGCATTCCAATCATTTCGGCATCGCGGGCTATCACGCCCTGCAGGCCGTTGCACAGGATATGATCGGGATCGCCATGACCAATGCCAGCGCACTGGTCGCCCCTACCTTCTCCATCGAAAGGATGCTGGGCACGAACCCCATCTGCGTCGCCGTACCGGCGGGAGAAGAACCTCCCTTCGTGGCCGACCTGGCGACTACCACGGCGGCCAACGGCAAACTGGAGATCCTCCAGCGGAAGAACGAAGAGGCCCCCCTTGGCTGGATCCAGGATAAGGACGGCAACCCCTCCACCGATCCCCATGCACTGAAGACCGGCGGCGCACTTCTGCCCCTGGGAGGAGACCGCGATCATGGCAGCCATAAAGGATACGCGCTGGGCGCGATCGTCGATATCTTCTCCGCCGTACTCAGCGGTGCAAACTATGGCCCCTGGGTGCCCCCCTTTCCGGCTTACGTACCCATGCCGACAGGCATGCCGGGCAAAGGTATCGGCCATTTTTTCGGCGCAATGAGGATCGACGCGTTCCGCCCTTCCGGGGAATTTAAAGAACACATGGACCAGTGGATCCGCCGCTTCCGCGCAGCAACACCCGCACCCGGCCAGGAGAAAGTACTTATCCCCGGCGACCCCGAAAGGGAAATAGAGGGCATTCGCAGGGTGGAAGGAATTCCCCTGCTGAACCCCGTTGTGGAAGACCTGCGGGCACTGGCGGCGAAATTGGGATTGCCTTTCATGTCGAATTGAAACCCGGATCCGAAGGATCCAGCATGATTTTGAAAATTTCTAAACATCCAGCCTGTATCTTTGCCATCCTAAAAAACATCGGCATGAAAGTTATGAAATTCGGAGGCACCTCCGTCGGCAAACCAGAACGCATGCGCCAGGTAAGCCAACTGATCACAAAGGATCCGGAATCTACCATCGTGGTACTCAGCGCTCTCAGCGGTACCACCAACGCCCTGGTTGAGATCGGCCATTCCATCGCCACCGGTGAAAGAGAAACAGCCCACCAGCAGATCCAAAAATTAGAGGCCCATTACCGCTCCTTCATCCAGGACCTGGTAAAAACCGATAAGGCCCGGACCAGGGCATCCTCCATCGTCGGAGAACACTTCGAATTCCTCACCATCATCCTGAAAATATCTTTCAGTGAAGCCCTGAACAAAGATATTCTGGCCCAGGGCGAATTGCTGTCCACAAAATTATTCAGCGTATTCCTGGAAGAGAACGGCATCGACCATATGCTCCTGCCCGCCCTTGAATTCATGAGCATCGACAACCACGATGAACCCCAGATCAACAGCATCAAAACCCGTCTGGGACATCTGCTCCAACAACACAAGGACAAGACCCTCTTCATCACCCAGGGCTATATCTGCCGGAATGCCCGCGGAGAAGTGGACAACCTGAAAAGAGGCGGCAGCGATTACAGCGCCTCCCTGATCGCCGCAGCCGTCAATGCCTCCGTCTGCGAGATCTGGACCGATATCGACGGCATGCACAACAACGATCCGCGCGTGGTGAAAAAGACCCTGCCGATCGAACAACTGAGCTTCGAAGAAGCTGCGGAACTGGCCTACTTTGGGGCCAAGATCCTCCACCCCGCCTCCATCTGGCCGGCACAGTTCTATAAAGTACCTGTAAAGCTTTTGAATACCATGCAGCCCGAAGCCCGGGGAACCCTGATCACCGAAGAGGCAGGCTCCGTAGGCGTAAAGGCCATCGCAGCCAAGGACGGCATCATCGCCATCAATATCAAGAGCAGCCGCATGCTCCTCGCCTATGGCTTTCTGCGCAAGATCTTCGAAGTTTTTGAGAAATATCGTACCCCCATCGATATGATCACCACCTCCGAGGTCGCCGTCTCGGTCACCATCGACAGCGCTACCGACCTGAAGGCGATCGTAAAGGAACTGGAACCCTTCGGCACCATCGAAGTGGAAGACAATCATAGTATCGTATCCATCGTCGGCAATAAGATTGCCGAGACCCCGGATGTCCTCAGCAAATTATTCGAGGCCATGATCCCCGTCCCCATCCGCATGGTAAGCTATGGTGGCAGCCGGCATAATGTATCCCTGCTGATCCCCTCTTCCCATAAGACGGAAACCCTGCAATTATTGAATAAAGGATTGTTTGGTCTGGAATAGCAACTGGGCTTATTGGTGGTTACCTTTTCAGCCAGCCATTGGCGTCCATCCAATTTTGTAACCTGTCCATCCAGTCATCCTTGGTCGTAGGATTGTGGAGGCCAAATCCATGCCCCCCATGCGGGTAGACATGTAGTTCAGATGGCACGCCATTGTGCTGCAGGGCCTCATAGAAACGCAGGCTGTTGGCGATCACCACGACCTTGTCATCTCCCGCATGCACCAGGAATGTCGGCGGTGTATTGGGCGTTACCTGTAATTCATTGGAATATCCGAGGATCTTCGCCGGGGCCGCATTTTTGCCCAGCAGGTTCTCGCGTGAACCGCGGTGACCGATGCTGTCGGAGAAGCTGATGACCGGGTAGCCCAGGATCATAAAATCCGGGCGAAGGGAGATATTGTCTTTATTGTCGATCAGGGAAGGGGTAAAATGGGTGCCCGCTGTCGAGGCCAGATGACCGCCGGCGGAGAATCCCATGATGCCCACCCGATGCAGATCCACACCCCAGCCGGCAGCATGCTGCCTGACCAGCTGGATCGCCCGCTGCGCATCCTGCAAAGGCCCGATCGATCTGTCGATCATCGTCTCGTCACTGGGCAGCCGGTACTTAAGGACAAAGGCTGCAATCCCCATCTCATTCAGCCGCCGGGCCACTTCCTTGCCTTCATGCGCCATGGCGAGGTGACTGTAGCTGCCGCCGGGACAAATGACGATGGCAGATCCATTGGCTTTATCGGGAGGAGGCAGGAACAGCGTAAGGGTAGGATGACTGACCAGGCTCAGCATATAATAACCCGGCCTGTTCACATTGCCTGAAGAATCCGCCAATTCCCGGTCCGCCGCGGGCCGGGAATTGGGAATGGAAGGACCATAAAGGGGGATCTCGCGCTGGGCCTGGCTCATAAAGATCGTATGCATGGATAGGAAAAGAAAGAATGCCTTTTTACTCACATTCATTTTCGTCTTTTTTATAGTGTTCGTGAAATGAAGATTTGACAACGTCAAATCGAATTCGACAATTCCTTTAACCATAAATTGTGCCGTTGTCAATACTTCGTATTTCATATGACCATAAATGTAATAAAAAAAGCCCCACAGCAGCAGGGCTTTTTTTGTATCGTATAAGCGTCTTTAATTATACTACCAGCATTGCATCTCCGTAGCTGAAGAACCGGTATTTGTCCTTGATCGCTTTCTTATAAGCTTCCATTGCCAGATCATATCCCGCAAAAGCGCAGACCATGATCAGCAGGCTGGTCTTGGGCAAATGAAAATTCGTCACCAGGGCGTCGGCGATATTGAACTGGTAAGGCGGATGAATAAACGTATTCGTCCAGCCTTCGGAAGGTTTGAGTAATTTCTCGGCGGTGAAAGAAGACTCGATCGCACGCATCGTCGTGGTACCGATGGAACAGATGCGATGATTGCCAAGACGGGCTTTGTTCACGATCTTACAGGCATCGTCCTCGATCCGGTAATATTCGGCATCCATCTTGTGTTTGCTGAGATCTTCCACCTCGATCGGGCGGAACGTGCCCAGGCCCGTATGTAAAGTAACTTCAGCAAAACGCACACCTTTTATTTCCAGGCGCTTGATCAGCTCCTTGCTGAAATGCAAACCTGCCGTAGGAGCGGCCACCGCACCTTCATGCTTGGCATAAACGGTCTGATACCTTTCCTTATCTTCTTCATCCGGCTTGCGCTTGATATACTTGGGCAAAGGCGTTTCTCCCAATAGCTCCAGGACCTGGCGGAACTCTTCATCATTGCCGTCCCAGAGGAAACGGATCGTCCTGCCACGGCTGGTGGTATTGTCGATCACTTCCGCGACCAGTTCGTCATTGTCACCGAAATAGAGCTTGTTGCCGACACGTATCTTTCTTGCGGGATCAACGATGACATCCCAGAGACGGTTGGGCTTATTCAATTCGCGGAGAAGAAAAACTTCGATCTTGGCGCCCGTCTTTTCCTTCCGGCCATACATCCGGGCAGGAAAAACCTTTGTGTTGTTGACGACAAAGACGTCCTTGTCATCGAAATATTCGAGAATATCCCTGAAATGCTTGTTTTCGATCTGGCCGGTCTTGCGGTGGACAACCATCATTCGGCTGTCTTCTCTTTTTTTGGCAGGGTGTTGGGCAATGAGGTTCAGGGGTAGGTCAAACTTGAACTGTGAAAGCTTCATGTGAAATTTATTAATTTAGTGTTTTCGTCCAATGGACCCAAGGTCCAAAGGGTGACGTCAATCGCACATGATACCAGCTGAGGTGGTAGGATACAACGGAGGATGTCCGGTACAAACCAGGTCTTACGGCACCCGATTTGATATCATGTTACGGCATGATTTTTCAAGCGGGCAAAGGTAGCGAAAAAAAATGATATCGACAAAATGGCTTCATCCCACCTTAAACAAGGCGTCAACCGCCCGCCCGGCCATAAAATAATTTTCCTCGTTTCCCGTCTTTTATGCAACTTCATGGAGCATCGATTAACTCCTGATAATGAGATCGACCCTTCGTTTTAAGTATTACGCCGTCTTTGTGCTTTTTCTCTCTCTGGCTTCCTCCCTGATGGCGCAAAAGAAGGCAGAAAAGAAATATCCGGCCCTTTTGTGGGAGATCACCGGCAACGGTCTCCGAAAACCTTCCTACCTCTTTGGTACCATGCATGTCAGCAGCAAACTGGTTTTCCACCTCAGCGACTCCTTTTACCTCGACATCAGGAATGCGGAAATAGTGGCCCTGGAACTGGACCCCCAGCTCTGGCAGGATCAACTCTTCCGCTTTCAAAAAATGCAGACCAACCTCCGGTTCTATACCCAGGGCTCCCCCGGCGATTATCTCAACGAACGCTCTTTCCAGCTGGAAAAATATGATGACAAGATCAAGGCCGCCCTCAGCGACGAACCCACTGTCATCAACGGCCTTTTATATCGCACTTATCAGACCAGGGCGGACTTTGAAGAAGATACCTATCTGGACCTCTATATCTACCAGACCGGGAAAAAGCTGGGAAAACAGGCCACCGGCGTGGAGAACTATTTCCAAACCGAACAGCTGGTCATGGAAGCCGCCCAGGACATGATGAAGGATAAGAAAAAAAGAGCTCCCGATACCGACGGGGACTCTCCCTTCGAGATCGAAAAAAAAACGCAGGAGGCCTATCGGAAAGGCGACCTGGATATGCTGGATTCCCTGGAAAAACTCCTTCAGCCTTCCGAGGCCTACATGGAGAAATTCCTCTACCGGCGGAACGAAATCCAGGCGGGTTCCATCGACAGCATCGTCAAAAAACACTCCCTCTTCGTCGGTGTTGGCGCGGCGCATCTGCCCGGCAAAAGAGGCGTGATCGAGATCCTCAGAAAGAAAGGCTATACCCTCC
>Ga0247778_1001073_pt1 | contig 15317 bp, 15 predicted proteins | sample UWRJL049202B5_FD_179939 | JGI IMG/M metagenome (GOLD analysis project Ga0247778, IMG submission 179939) | Plant litter microbial communities from Arlington Agricultural Research Station in Wisconsin, United States - UWRJ-L049-202B-5 | ecosystem: Environmental > Terrestrial > Plant litter >... | reverse complement strand
CAAAGGTCTTTTCCTCGCCCGGCTTCAGTCCGACCAGTTCCGGCTCAAAGCCCGGAATGAACGTGTTGCTGCCGAGTGTCAGCGGGTAGTCTGTGCCGGTGGCACCGTCAATCGCCTTTTTGGTCTTAGCGTCCACGCCACTGAAGTCGATGACCAGTTCGTCGCCGTCTTTGGCGGCACGTTCTACGTCTACCTTCTCCCCGTCGCGGCGGCGCAGATCATCAATCACCGCAGTCACATCTTTGTCGGTCGTTTTCTCGACCTTTGTCTCCATCTTGATCTTCTTGTAGTCAGGCAGCGTAATAGTGCCCACGATTTCTACTACGGCCTTGAACTCCAACGTATCGAACGGTACGAATTTGCTGATAGTCACTTCCGGCTGAGCCACCGGGCGCAATTTCTGCTCGCTTGCTGCGGCCACGTACAGGTCATTGATGGCGTGGTCCAGGAAGCGGGTCTGGAGTGTGGCTGGATCGACATTTTTTTCGACCAGCGCAAGCGGCGCGTGACCCTTGCGGAAGCCGGCCATATTGACGTCTTTTTGCAGGTCTTTCAGGACGTGGTTCTTAATGCCCTGCAGTTGATCACTGTCGGCAGTGATGGTCAGTTCGATTTTGGTTGGAGAGAGATTCTTGTGAGTAATTTGCATAGTTTGGTACTGTAACAGATTAGGCGGGACATTTCCAGCAGTTCGTCATCTGTGGGCGACAGGGGGCGCTACAGCAGGTCGATATCTTCGTCGTCTTTGGGTGTTTCGCCGACGTGGCGACGGTCTTTGGCGATGCTTACGATGCGCTGCAAACCGTGTGCTTCTTCGGTGCCATCCACCAGATTGCGCAGTTTGAACTGCCCACTAGCGAGCTCCGCCTCGCCGATGAATATGGCGTAGTGCAAGCCTTTTTTGACAGCGGTCTTGATCTGCTTTTCCAGCTTGCGACCGGAACTGTCCACGGCGATATTCAGGCCCATCTCGCGCAGTTCTGCAATGGTGTGCTGGGCTTTTTCGTACGTGCCCTCGCCTATCAGTATGACGTAGGCATCAGTTTCCGGGTGTAGCTTGGGCAGCAGATCGTGGCTTTCCAGGAAATTCTGCAGCGTTACATCACCCATAGCAAAGCCCACCGTCGGCACCGGCTCCACGCCGAACATCCCCACCAGTCCGTCGTAGCGACCTCCGCCGAACATACTGCGGTTGTTTTCGGGGTCAGTATCGGCCACCTCGAACACCATGTCGGTGTAGTAATCAAACCCGCGCATCAATGTAATATCGAATTTCGCATTTGTAATACGGCTTTCGGCCAGCATGTTCATCAGCTGCTGCAACCGCTGCACCGACGGACGGTTCACGAAGCCGCTCGGCAAGTGCTCTACCTTGGTCGCCTTGAGCAGCTGCATCAGGCTGTCCAGTACGCCGGTTTCGCGCTGCGTCGGGGTAAGTACCGCATCGGCGTGGGCCACGAACGTTTCGTACGGGATTTTCTTCATCCGGTCGATGAGCCGGATAAGCGTATCCTTCTGCGTATTATCCAGGCCCAGATACTCGCTGAACAGCTCCTCTATCAGCTTGCGACTGCTGATCTGGATGACATACATCTCGTGCGTGGCACCGTAAGAGCGCATAATCTGGTCGGCCATCAGGATGGCTTCGTGCTCGGCCTCGACACCCTCTATGCCGAAGATATCGGCATTGAACTGCCAGAACTCGCGCAGGCGGCCGCGCTGCGTACGCTCGTAACGCCATAAGTTTGGAATGGAATACCAGCGCACTGGATAGGCCAGCTCCTGGCGACGTCCGGCGACCATACGACTGACGGTTGGAGTCATCTCGGTGCGGATGGTCACACTCCGCTCGCCGCGGTCCAGAAATGTGTAGGTCTGCTCGTCGATGATTTCCTGGTTGCCTTTGCTTAGGTAGAGTTCTGTCGGCTCCAAGATGGGCGCATCGTATTCTTCGTAGCCGAAGCGTTCGGCGGCGAGCCGCATTTTACTGAACATGTATTTCTGCAGGCGTTTATCCTCTGGGTAAAAATCTCGGGCACCTTTGTAGGGTTGGGTAGATAAGCTCATGATTTCCTTAGTATTTTAACAGACTCAGCTGCACTTGGTTATTATTGGTAGATACATCCGTGACCTGGTTTGAGTTTGGGGTTCAAGTAATTTCTTTCTGATCTTGATCTACTGGCCACGTGAATGGCCTTATTGTACGCGAATGTCGGGGTTGGTTGAAAACTCAAGCTGCTCATAGAAAGCAGCGGGCTTATCATAGTATGCTGCCCATTCCTTGTCACCATACGAAAAGTGCCACCATTCGCCATCAAACGGTGCAAATCCTGTGCCCATCATCGCCGACCGCAGCAACAGTCGGTTGTCCCGCGCCGACCGGCTGACATAGGGCGAGAAGGTATACGTATCAGGAATAAATTCCCACATATCCGTACCACAGTCTACTGGTTCGCCACCGCGCAGCATTCGCACATCCACCGCAGCCCCTGCCGGGTGAGCGGCAATATCGGGGATAGCTACGTAGCGGTGAGTAGCCGCATCCAGCTCGCTATCCGGCACCGTACCCTGCAGGCGTGCACGTTGGCGATCAAAATTGGTCTTCTGTATGCTGAGCGCTCGGTAGCCGTAGCCAACCTGCAGCTGAGTACCAGGCACTTGACTGTCTAGCTGCATACTAACGGCACCGAGCATGCGCGCGACTGTTTCGCGAACATATATCTTTTCACCGGTAATTGATAGCATTTCATCACGCAGCTGGTGAGCAACTAAGGTCGGCGATTGTATGAGCGCGACCAGAGGCTCATTATTTGATTCAACAGGTATATCTGCAATATCCTGATATTGCAGCATTTGGGCTTCCAAGGCCGCATAAACTTCTTGGCTCATACGAGCTCCTTTGCATTGTTAGGATAGTAAAACAAAATGCCGGAACATATCCGGCATTTCAATTTTTACGTACAAAAAACTACCGGACAAGTTTCGGCGACAGATGCAGATGATGCGAGGTAGTGTTAATCAACATGAGATATATTATACATCTTTTTATACACCTTTTGTCAAATATGGGGATGTCGGGCAACTGGAGCATGCATCCTATGCTGAAACTTCAAATTGCATTGAAGGCTCGGGATAGGCCCGGTGACGGCACATATAGCATACAGCCACCGGGTGGGTTGAGTATTAGGAGGAAGCGGGACTGGTCTGGCGGAACAGTTCCGTCACCAGCTCGCCGTTCTCGACCGACATCGCCATGGCGGCGAGGAACTCGTCCTCGGGCATGGTCAGCGCGCAGTACCACTCCGTGTCGGTCAGTTGCTTGTGGCCGGTGACCCGGAGCAATGCCTGCCGGATAAACCGGTCCTGCTCGGGTGAACCTGCGGCGACTTCCTTGTCACTCTGCCACCATTTGGTGGCATCGATCAGGAACTGGTCCAGCTTGGTACCGATAAAGCCGTAAATCGCCCGGTCGTAGTCCGCCGACTGCGGATCGGCATCGTAGATAGCCAGGCCGTAGTTGAAGCCTCTGATAAACAGTTCGGCCCCGCCATGGAGCCGAGCGAACATGTCCTTCAGGGCCTGCAGCACATCCACCCGTGACTTGTCGGGCAGAAAGCCAGGAATAGCCTCCCCCTTGATGTAGCGTGTCACAATGATCATGGATTGCACCTCCATAGATTGATGGACCTACACTACCTCTATATATTATAACACAAGCGTTTTACTAATGCAAGTATACCGGCCCTCCTTATCCAAGCACGTTGCGGCGGAAAAAACGTTCAGTATGTCTTCGCTTTTCGTCCTTTCGGACTCATATCTTTCGATATGAGCATCTTTGCCGGAAGCATATACGATCATATGCTTCTCCGGTCAGAAACTCATCAGCACGAATACACATTCATGGAAGCGATTTTGCAAGCAGAGAGTTTGGAAGAGAGAGCACGCGGTAGGGCGTGGCGACCGGTAAAAGCATCGCCACACCCCATCCGCTACCACAATTTGCGGCCGAGAATCTCCTCGAGCCGAGCCTCGAGGTCACGACGGTACTTGCGCGCTCTGCGCACGTTGTCGTAGGTCATGAAGCCGATGGAACCGAAGAAAAGACACACGGATATAACCAGCATCACCCAGTTCAGCATAGCGCCATCTCCCTATGACAAGAGGACGAGGCCCAAGAGGCTACCGATGAGCATCGAGTTGTACACTGCGTGGTACGTGGTGCTGCGCTCAATGCCACCCTTGAAGTAGTGGTGCGTAAACCACAGCCCGCCGATGCTCAGCGCGAGAGCCATACCGAGCGGAATCAGCATGATGAGGTGCGCCAGCCCGAAGCGAACGCTCCTGATGATGCCATGTCCCCAATTACGTGTTCCCGCGCGGTAACTCTCCTCTTCGCTCTTAGCGTATGTGGGGAGTGCGAATATGAGCAGGGGCAAGAAAATGACCGCGTACCACTTCCACTGGATACCGATGAAACCCAGGTTCGCCCCACCGTTTCCATTACCCCAGCCGAAGAGCTTGGACAGCACCCACAAGATGGGGTTCTTGTCCATGAATGGCACGTATTTGGAGAGTAGGATACCGGTTCCGAGTACCAGAGGAATGATCAACAGGTTACCCACGAAGTGGCGCAGCCGGTACGTCTTGATGGCTGACAGATTCTGCCTGAACCGGCCGTTACCGAATGCCGCGTAAGCAACGAGCAGGCCGAGCAGCGCAGAGACTATGATTGATATCATGGCCGATACCTCTCTCCTCATTGGGCAACGTGCCCTCAAGCTGAAACTTGAAGTGTCTCCCTATTGGATACACAAGACGAGGAGTAAATGTGCGGCCGATGCCGTACGCTTACTCCTCATCTTGGTGTTTTCCCTGCTTATCAATGTACTTTGGAGACTACCTAGATAGCTCAACAAAGATGTATTAATTATGCACTATTTTTATATTTGTGTCAATTTCTCAAGCACAGGCTGCTACTGAGGAAAGCGATATACTGCAGCACATTGACCTGTCGTGGCACACTTTTGAACCTAGTTTAGTCCTGACGTATTAAAAGCTTACCGATCTTGGCTGGGTTTACTACAATGGCAAGATACAAGATATATTATTGAGACCAACACACAGGGAAGTTGCTATCTCACTTATCAGCAGCAGTTATAAACGCCAGTTTTAGTCATCAGAGAAGACAGACTACTCAACACATACGTTGTATACTGGGAATATGAACTCATACATCATTATATATCGCGCAGGTCCCGACCCAATACCAGAAGATAAGGTTCAAGAGAACCGTCAAGCATGGCGCACATGGAGTATTAATCTCCATGAGAAATATGGTATTCATACATCTCGTGGCAAAACAGTATCTTCTGATGGTACCGTGGTCGACTACGATGGCAATTTTAGAGGCGCTTCAATGATTGAAGCTGACTCGCTTGAAGCTGCGGTGGAGATTGCAATGAAAGCACCTAATCTTCCCTATGGTGGAAGTGTCGATGTTTTAGAAGAATATTCAAGATAGTATAAAAACTATCGATATTAAATTTATGGCTGCGCTAAAAGTGCTAGGATCGTCCGATATCAAAAATGTTCCGCATGCGGAACATTTTTGGTATCTTTAAATTCAACTTGGTGCGGATGAGAGGACTTGAACCTCCACGCCTTACGGCACTAGCTCCTAAAACTAGCGTGTCTACCATTCCACCACATCCGCAAGATATGAGACAAACCTACGGCTTTTCTCATCACGCAGGCAAAATGATTCACATTCTGTCTGGCTGCTCTTTCCCCTTTCAGGGCATACTGGTCGGTAACGGTGGTATTTTACGGGATTTTAGCCAAAAACGCTAGCGTGGGAGCATGCTGTACGCCACAGCCTTATCATACAGCTTGTAGCCCCATTTCAGCCGGCCGAAGTGTTTCATGCGGTGCGTACGGATGAGCATACGGACCTGGCGCGGCGATAGCAGGCGCAGCTCTGCTACTTCTTCGGGTTGCGGGCGCAAGGGGCCGGCGTGTGCGGGTAACGTCACCGTGTATACATATACGTGGCCGCGGGTCTGCTTGTGATAATGCGGGTGGTAGCCGATCTGCCGGTACATGAACATCGGCCGGAAGGCCGTTTCGGGCAGTGACACGCCCAGTTCTTCGCGTGTTTCACGTACGGCCGCCTGGATGGCGCTCTCACCACTGTCGATGCCGCCGCCGAGCGATATCTCCAGCATGTTCGGGGCGAACACGATGCTCTTGTTGCGCTTACCTACTACGAACTTGCCGTCATGCGTACGTACCACCACGTGCACGCCACGGTGCCACAGACCCCGGTCGGTGGCCCAGCCCATCGGCAGCCGCATATGGACGGCCTGGTTGTGTTTGTCCACGATATCTACCCACGCGGTATGCGTCAGATACACGTACAGCTTTTCACAGTGGCGCCTGATGGCGGTGAATGTTCCGGCGGCCGCATCTATCAGCGCCTGCTGGTTGTGCTGGGCCAGGCTCTGCTGTTTTTTAAGCGCGTCCATATCAGGCACATGCCACACGATACTCTTCCGCACATCAAATGCATATGTGGTAACGGCCTCTTCATAGACATCTTTGTTCATAAATACGATCACATCGGCCTCGGCGAGCAGCTCACTGGTGGTCTGAGTTTTGTAGTCGGCGATGCCGTAGGTGAGTTTGTGCGCTTTTGCAGTAGCCTTGGTGTAGGGTTCGGATGTCTTGATGGGTGAGTGTTTGGCCCCGATGCCGCTGGAACTGATAACGAACCGGTCGTCGACGAGCGTGTCCATGTAGGCCGCCGCGAGCCGGCTGCGATAGGTGTTGCCGCGGCACACGAAATGGATGCTGTAGGGTTTTTGTTTGTGCTTGGTCGTCACTATGTAAGCGTAAGCTATACGGCCTGTGCTGTCTAGTCGGGGCGCTGGTAAAATACCAGCTGCGCATCACCGTATGTCTTGTGCGATATCACGGTAAGCCCGGGGAATGGCCGTACCGGTTCACTGCCAGGCCAGCTCAGCACCAATAAGCCGCCAGGTGGCACGTGCACGCTTAAACGTTCCAGCACGTCGGGCCGGATATCGGTGTACGGTGGGTCGGCCAAAACTACATCGAATTTCTTGTCCTGGTTATTGCGCGACCAGCCGCTGATATTTTTGCGCCGCACGGTAATAACATCTTCCAGGCCGAGCGTTTTGACGTTTTCCGCGATGGTCTTTACGGCTTCGACATCGATTTCTATCGCCAGTACGCTAGCTGCACCCCGGCTGACCGCCTCTATGGCACATGCACCGCTGCCCGAGAATGCATCGAGCACGCTCAGACCACTCAGCTCGCCGAGCGCATTGAACAGTGCCCCACGGATCTTGTCGCTCATGGGATGTGTGCGTTTGGTATGGGGACTGTCGAACTGACGCCCCCCGAGGGAACCGGCAATGACTCTCATGCGGTACCGTACGCTTCTTGGGCTGCCCGGTACCACACCAGCGTCACGGTGTTCACGATGAGCGGCATGAGCTCCTTGCGCACCTGCTTGGCGAGCTTGGGCGTCCAGCCTGATTTATAAAACTGCTCATACGTCTGCAGAGCGGCGACTTCGTGCGCCCGTTCCAGGAATAACTCGGCCATATCCTGTTTGGCGGTTTCGGCCAGCTGTTGCTTGCTCGGCAGTGCCGTACCCAGCCGGAGCGGTGCGATCATCACCGCTATCCCCACCTCGAACGCGATGTGCGTCGCCAGCAAACCCTTATCACCCCACATCTGCCAATTGTTGCTGAGCCGCTTGGGTAGCGTATCGCCCGGCATGATGATCTTTTCGGTGGCGGATGTGCGGGTTTCTATGCCCGCTCCGCCGCGCAAGCGTACCATCTCCTCTTCGTAGGGGTAGTGGTGCGCCGGTGTCAGACCATCGACTATGCCGTGTGCCAGCCACGCAGCCTCGAAGGCCGCCCGTGTCTGGTTACCGCTCCGCAGCGCCTTTACCAGCGCCTTGTAGTTATCCTGCAGTATGCCTACGATCTGTCGGTCATTCTCATCGTGGGGGTCCATAAAGTGCCAGAGTTCGTCCTGGGCAGGTGTTTTGCGCTTGATGCCGTCCGGGCCGTCCAGACCCTCGAAATGAATGATCTGCCTGCGTCCGGGAAAGGCATGAGCCTCGGGCAGCACGATACCCAGGTGCTCGCGAGCTACCCGGTCGATCTTCTGGTGAGCCCCGAACCAGGCATCAAAATGCTTGAGGGGGCGTAGTGTTGTTCCTGAATACATGGTTTAGTTGAGGTTGGTGACCGTCCGAAGTCGCTGTACATGGTCACGCAACACATTGTATTTTACCAAATTTTCACCACGTTCGAGGAATTTCGCTGCAGCTGAACGCGCCGCAGCAATCAGCTTAACATCGGTCAGCTTAGCCACACGTAGGTCTAGCGCACCATGCTGCATCTGGCCGTAAATAGCCCCTGGGCCACGTAATTCCAGGTCGAGCTCGGCCAAGCGGAAGCCATCATTACTGCTTTCCAGTGCCCGGAGGCGCGGCGACGGCGCGGCGCTATCACTCAGCATCAGATAACAATATGCCTGCTCAGTTCCACGGCCGACACGGCCGCGTAGCTGGTGCAGCTGCGCCAAGCCGAAGCGCTCCGCCGACTGTATCATCATCACGCTGGCATTCGGCACGTCCACGCCTACTTCTATAACTGTTGTAGAAACTAATACATCCAGATCATCATGCACGAACTGCTGCATGATGGCGTTCTTGTCATCGGCCTTCATCTTGCCGTGCAGTAGGCCTAACCGGTATTTCTTGAACTCTTTTTTACTGAACTGCTCGTATATTTTTTCGGCCGAGTGCGCCTCCAGCTTGTCAGAATCCGTAATCAGCGGACACACCACGAACATCTGCCGTCCAGTGTCCAGCTCTTTCCGTATATCGGCATACACCGGCTCGACCGAGTTGGGCGACACAAGTTCAGTACGGATGGGCTGACGGCCGGCCGGCTTGGCATCCAGGATGGAAATATCCAGCTCACCATATAGTGTAAGTGCCAGCGAGCGCGGAATCGGCGTCGCCGTCAGGCTGAGCAAGTGCGGCATATGCCCGGCCTTTTTCATGAGTTCTTTGCGCTGGTCCACGCCGAAACGGTGTTGCTCGTCTATGACTACCAGCCCGAGCTTGTGCATATCCACTTTGGACTGGATAAGTGCCTGCGTCCCCACTATGAACCGCCCTTTGCCTTCCCGGATGGCATCCTGGGCCTGTTTTTTCTGCGCCGCCGATAGAGCACCCACCAGCAATGTCAGTTCGTGCTCCATACCGAGCGGCTGCAGCAGCTTATAGATAGTTTCAGCGTGCTGCCGGGCCAGGAGCTCGGTGGGCGCCATCAGAGCCGCCTGGTAGCCTTGGCGCAGTGCCATCAGCGCCGCCATGGTCGCCACCACCGTCTTGCCGGAGCCGACATCACCCTCCACCAGCCGGTTCATGGGCCGGGGTTCCTGCAGGTCCTGATAAATCTGCCAGACGGCCTTGCGCTGGGCGTCGGTGAGCGTAAATGGCAGATGTCCCACGAAATCTTTCGCCAACTGCTGGTCGAACGGGATTACGATGGCTTCGTCGTCGGCCAGCTCCTGCTTGTTCATCAGCGCTGCCAGCGTCAGCTCGAACACTTCCTCGAATGCCAGCCGCCGCTTAGCCACCACCAGCTGCTCCGGACTTTCGGGAAAATGCATAGCCAGCACGGCATCTGCCCGCGGCATCAGATCCTGCTCGTCGAGCAGCCAGTCGGGCAGTGTTTCGGGCAGCGAACGCATCAGGGTACGGCAGCTGGCAATACTCTTGCGGATCTGTTTGCTGGTGAGCCCTTTGGTTTCACGGTACACCGGGATGATCCGGGCGGTATTTACGGTAAAATCGCTCACCAGCTCCGCGCTGGGACTCGTCAGCTGCATCCGCTGGTGGCTCAGCTCGAAATTGCCCGAAAAGTAGTATTCTGCACCGGTTTTGAGTCCTTGCGCGCGGTATGGCTGGTTGAACCAGATGATACGCAGACTGCCGGTCTCATCACTGACGACCGCTTCGGTGATGTGCATACCCCGGCGTACATAGCGGCCACTCGCCTGTTTGACGACAGCCTTCACGGTAATTGGGCCCGGCTGGGTATCGCGGATGGCTACGACATCTGAATAGTCTTCGTATCGTCGCGGCAGATAATCGATCAGATCGCCCACAGTTCGCACACCAAGTATGGCCAGCTTTCTGGCCAGCTCATCCCCTACCCCTTTTACGGCCGTGACCGGGCTTGATAGTTCCATTCTTCCTAGTATAACGGGCGTACGGACATAGGTAGCAAGCTTGAATATAAAAATAGCCGGGCTGGATATATCCAGCCCGGACTCACGCCCCTGTTACGCACCATGCGGATACAGATCGACGACCGCGAATGCGCGGCCAATCATCTCCGTACCGTTCCACCGCGCGACCACCACCTGGGTGTACCAGTCCATCTCCTCGAAATGGCCTACACCGGCGGCTAGGATTCGCTCCGCATCCGGTCCATATTCGATCGGAGCAAGCGCTGTCATTTCCAGCCGCTCTTCGTAGAAGGCACGCCAAGCATCGCTGCCGAACGACTCGAAGAATTCACGGGTAACGACGCCGACGAAACTGGGATTTCCTTCGTAAAGCGGTGAGGGCACCTGCGATGAGTACGTCGCACCGTCGCCGCCGTCCGTTTTGCCGGCAAAGATTACCAGTGCGACGGTAGCCTGCCGTTCCTTAGCCAGTGCCGCCAGGGTCGCAACGCTTGCGGCCCGGACCTCATCCTGGCTTAGCTCGGGGCACAGCACCACGATGTCGAAGTTCGCTCCTCCGTCGGTCGCATAGGTACGCATATTGCACAGTGCACGCACGCGGGTGATATCCCACGTATCGCTGCCATCGGCACACATATCAGCAGCGTCAGGCACGATCACGATGCGCGTTTCCTGCAGCGGCAGCATGCTCACTTCGTAATTCGGTTCCGGGCTCATTCCAGACTCCTGTCAGGTCACGAATGTTACAGAGGTAATGTGCGGTGCTTCAGCCACTAGAGCATGAAGACTCAGATTATTATACAATGTTTGCATACATTTTGCATCCAACTCGCCCTGGGATTGCCATAAGCATTTGCCTTTTCGCCGTCTTAGAACTATAGTAATCGGGCTTAGTGTAGCGGTCCGTACGTATCCGTAACGGATCTACAGCGCTTTAAGGAGTGGTCTGAGTGTTGGATGACAACGTCGGTGGCCTGCCAATGAGCTCGCTCGACGAGACGGGCAAACCGTCCCAAGGGTCCACGAGCCAGTCACAACCTAGCCGCAACTGGGGAGTGATAGCCATCATTGCCATAATCGTGGTGGCCGCATTACTCGGCATCGTCGGCCTGATGGTCGCCAGTGTGCAGCACCATCATGGCACTGCCAGCTCGCAGGCAGACTGGAAAAGTGGCAGATCGCAGCCTGCTGCCATCCGGTTGGCCCGCGGGGAGAGCGCCATGCAGCCCGTACCGCAGTCGGTAGGTGAGCTTCGCAGCTGGTGGGATACATGCCACAAGAGCATGTGCTCGCACCCCAGCGTCGGCACATACCCGATGGTTGTCCGTATCGGCTACCTGAAGATGAATGCACATGGCTGCACCGACCTGAAAACCGGCAGCGCCGCGCGCGCAGTCATGATCGCATCCACGCCGACCAACACTTATACGGCCAGCCTCGCCCGGGATGGAAACATCCACGTGTGCGGTCAGCGTGCCACTGGCAGCGACGACTACATCGTGTTCTGGACACCCTAAGCATTCACCCCGTCGAAGCGACGCGGCCGGTAAGGCCCCGCTCCGGCGGGGTTTTACTATGCGCTAGCTAATATTTGCGCGATTGGGCATTTTTTCTGGATTGTATGCTCAGCTCATCACTGAGTATCTTCGGGGTGAACTCGACACCTTTTCGTTGCATCGCCATGCGGAGCAGGTTGTCCGTAAGTTCGGGATTGTTCGGGAGTAGCGGACCGTGCAGATAGGTACCGATGGCATTTTTTGTACGGGCACCTTCAGTGGCATCTTCGCCGTTATTTCCACTACCCCTCGTGACTGTTCCCAGGGCTTGCTGGGTGCCCTTCAAGTAGGTGCGGCCGCTGTGGTTTTCAAAACCATACAGCATACCGAAGTCCGCGGTCTTGACCGCCGCATTACCGATCAGACGCTTTGAACCACCGATGGTCTCCACGTCAAAAATGCCGATACCTTGTATATCCTGGCCGTCACGGGTCAAAAAACGGTTGCCGAACAGCTGATAGGTGCCGCAGACCATCAGCATGGGCACACCGTGCAATACTAGCGCGTGCAGCTGGTCACCGATGACTAGTACATCCTGCATGATATCTGTCTGCGCAGAATCCTGACCGCCGCCGCCAAGTACGATATCAACATCTTTCGGCAATGTGCCGCCGACATGATAAAAGTGAATTACCGGCTCCAAACCGTGCCACTCTGCCCTTCGCTGCAGCGTCAGCAGATTGCCACGGTCGCCGTAAGTGTTCATCTCGTTAGGATAAATATGCAGTATGTGTAGCTTGTTCATAGTTCTGTACCTGCTTTCCGTTCTAACGTGGCATGGAGCCGCAACATTGCGGTATAGCTGGCAAACAGTACTTTGTCGCCCGGCATAGCACAGAATTGCCTGAGCGCCCTTTCCAGATCCGGCTCGACTGATGCTACGACGATGTCATCATATGCAAGCCGCAGTGCCATATCCACGGCCCGCGCACCGGTGGTCAGTGCGATTTCCTGTCCGTGCAAGCTAGTAAAATCAACGTCCCACAGCCAAGACATATCCCGGCTATCAGCCAGTCCGTCGTTTATGGCAATCATGGTAGCCGTGTCGGGCCGCACATACGACGCGAGGCCTTGGCGGAAACTGGCGGGGTTCTTGACTAAATTCAGCTGCAGCTTGCTGCCGTTCTTGAGTGCGAATGTCTGACCGCGCCCAAATGCCGGCCGCACCTCTGCCAGTTGACCGGCCAGGGTTTTCGGTTCCGCACCGGGCAGTAATGCACGCACCAGGGCGAGCGCCCCGGCAGCGTTCTGGAAATTATGCTGACCGGTAACCTGCAGGCGGGCACTGACCTGCTCCGTCCCCAGCTGGTATGTTGCCTGGGTACCACTGAAATTCAGCAGTTCTACGGCGCGCGGTACCGGCCGCGCCTGCGCCGGAGCAGCCGAACCAGCCACTGAGACGAGCTCATCGTCCCGCGGGAAATAGGTAAGCAGCTTAGTTGCGACACCGAAGTAACTGACCGGCACGGTAGCGCCCGCAGCAGCCGCACTCAAGCGTCTGTCGTCGGCATTCACGATAATTCCGTCGGTGGCGGTCAGCATGGTATCGCTTATCAGTCGTGCGACCGTGTCCACCTCACCGAAGCGGTCCAGCTGGTCACGGCTGGCATTCAGGGCCAGCACATAGCGCGGACGAAGGACGTTCGTGAACTGATACGCATACGCCTCATCCAGCTCAAACACAGCGATATCGAACGGCAGTCGCCCGCTTGCCGTCGCCTGGCGGCTGACGGTCGAAATGATACCGCGGGTCAGGTTGCTACCGGTCGAGTTCGTGAGCACGCGCTTGCCATTGGCCTGTAGCATCTCTACTACCATCTTTGTCGTAGTAGTCTTACCGTTGGTGCCGGTTACGATGACTACTCCGTCCGGCAACTTGTGCAGCATCACACCCAGATATCCGGGCACCAGCGTTTCCACGACCAGACCGGGCATCGACTGACCGCTGCTTTTTCCTCGCAGCTCGACCGCCTTTGCGACCGACTTGCCCAGTACCGTCCCCACTACTCGCCGCATATCAGATTCAGTCCTGCAACTCTACTAGCGCTGAGTCTTTGAATGCCTTGCCACGGCGCAGTAGTAAACGCCCGTTATGGAAGTCTGTGTCCTGAAATGTATCGTGTGACACCTTCTGGCCGTTGACGCTGATAGCGTTATCAGTGATGAAGCGGCGGGCCTCGGTGTTGGAGCTAGCCAGGCCGCTCTCCACCAGCGCCTGTGCGATCTGGTCGCCCTGAGTTACCCGCACGGCGGGAATTTCCTGCCGCAATGCGTCGAGCACATCTTCAGCCTCTTCAAGCGTCAGATTCCCCGTCAGGCAGTCGGTGACGCGCCGGGCCGTTTCCATAGCCTCGCGACCGTGCACCAGTGCGGTTACGGATTCGGCCAGCCTGGTCTGTGCCGCCCGCACACGCGGGTTCTGATGGTGCTCAGCCATTACTGCATCGATTTCTTCTTTGGACAGCAGGGTGTATATCTTCAGGTAGTCTTCTACGCCGGCGTCGTCGCAATTGATCCAGAACTGGTAAAACTGCGTGGGTGTGGTTTTGCGGGCATCGAGCCAGACCGCGCCAGCCTCGGATTTGCCGAATTTGACTCCGGTGGTCTTATTGACGACCAGCGGCGTCGACCAGACATGTGTTTCCTTACCGGTAATGCGCCGCGTCAGGTCCACGCCCGTGATGCTGTTACCCCATTGGTCGGCCCCGCAGAGCTGCAGCGTCACACCATGTTCACGGTGCAGATGCAAGAAATCGTAGCCTTGTATCAGCGAGTAGCTGAATTCCGCATAGCTTATGCCCGCCCCGTCTTCGCCGAGACGGCTCTGTACGAAATCACGGCCGAGCATCTGACGCATCGGCACGTGTTTGCCGATGTCACGCAGGAAATCCAGATACCCCATATCCTTGAACCAATCGTAGTTATCTACGATAGTAAAATCCTTGCCTGCGAATACGGTCTTATATTGTTCAGCAATCGCTGCTTTGTTGCGGGCGATCTCTTCGAGCGTCTTCAGATCGCGCTCTTCTTTTTTGCCGTCCGGGTCACCGATCATCCCCGTGGCACCGCCCACGAGCAGGAATGCTTTGTGGCCATGCTCGATAAAATGCCGCACCATCATGGCTGGCGCCAGGTTACCGATGGTCATACTATCTGCACTCGGATCCACACCGAAGTAAAAGCTGATCGGTTCGCCGTCCAGGACGGTTATGTCTTTGTAGGTGGTCTGGTTTACGAAACCACGATAGGTGAGTTCTTCAGAAAGCGTCATACGCACTAGTATAGCGTATCTGATACCACTCCGTCATATGGCTTCAGAATATAGCAAACGAACCAAAATAAGCCGCTTGTTTTTACAATTTTTGCTATACTAGGGTCAGTCAATTAGAGAGTGAGAGACTAATATAGATCTATGAGCGATTCTTCACAGCGTCCCCGGCAAAGTAAAGCCAAAAA
>Ga0247778_1001072_pt1 | contig 15330 bp, 14 predicted proteins | sample UWRJL049202B5_FD_179939 | JGI IMG/M metagenome (GOLD analysis project Ga0247778, IMG submission 179939) | Plant litter microbial communities from Arlington Agricultural Research Station in Wisconsin, United States - UWRJ-L049-202B-5 | ecosystem: Environmental > Terrestrial > Plant litter >... | reverse complement strand
GTCGTGGAATGGGTAGGGACGTGCCGGTTCGGGGTCGGCGAGGGGGTTGGGTGGAGGAGGCATTCTGCGGCCTTCGCGGTCTTCGCGGACACGGGAGGCTTCGGCTGCTGCTGGGTTTGAGGATTCTTCGTAGCCTTCTTTGTGTAGACCTGGCATGAGCTTTTGGATGATTGCTAATTTGAAGAGGGAGGCGAGATCTGATTCCGCATTAGCATTTTTGTATTTTGGGTAGGAAAGATATGGTATTACCTTGAATACGTGAAGGTGAAATGAATAACTCCTTCAGCTTTGCTTCCAGATCCGATCTGTCCTCCTCTCTATCTTGGGTCAAGGTGATGCGCAGTGGAAGAGCTGCCGAAGAAATATAATCCTTTGCTGTGACCTCAAATCTGCTGATTCTCTCATCTCCAAGCCCAATGCCCCTGATCTCTGCCTTGCCTCCTAATCTATCAATTTTCACAACATATTGCATCGATGATTGGGAATGTGCGTAGAGGAAAGAATGCGACCCAAATGAGGAGTTCCATTTCGTCGACAGTCTTGGGGCGAGTTGTTCGCATTCGGCTTCTATTTAGAGGTTAGGAAGTACACAAATCTGAAGTTTAGATTCTCACCTATCTTCTGTCCTTCTCCAAATCCTATTAATCGAAAGCCGACTGCCACCATACATGCATGGGAGAAGAGTGCGATAGCTTCATAGGAGCTGGAAATATCCGAATTGGTGTCGTCTTTGGCATGTGTTGGAAGGGCATCTGCCATGAATTTGAGAATGCTATCTGTGCTTAGAGGATTGTTCGCCATGTCTGCGGGAGAGGGCCTTGTTCGATGGACAAAAAGGTTTAGGAAACCTGGTGATCAAGCTATCTCGGATATATTTCTGCGTTGATGGCGGGGTTGGGCAGATGATACGGCCTCGTGGATGGCTCGGTGTTGAGTCGCGATTATTTGATTATGATTATAGGAGAAGTGATTGCTTCTCGATGATAGAAAGATGGTTGAAGAAAGATTGTTCGGTTGATACTTGCTGCTTCTTGTATTGTTGTCGATGCAAGTGGATGTATGAAATCAGGCGGGGTTGATGGCGAATCTCAGCGCTGCCTAGCTTCAGCCACAGCGGTGCTTGCCCCGGAACGATCCCGATTTTGTGACGTCTAGCGGCCGCTTCCAGGGGATGAACCCTGTCTCAGTTTGTCACATTTGCACCTGTGAACCGCGATGGCGATTTCCTTGAAAAATAAAACCTTCGCGCATTGAATTCGCTCTCTTTCGTGTCGCCGACAGACAATTGCATATTTTCCCACTCATGATGGGAATCTGGCGAGATTTGCATACCGCAGAGATTTCGACCCCGCTTCTGCCGCAATAACAGGAACTCAACTTCGACCGCGTCCCTCAGTATGTCTGAATCCAGCATTCTTATGGACGACCAACTCCACTCCGCTCTCCCAAGAATCGGATCCAATGACTCCTTTGTTAAGGTTGTCAAGCGTCTATCCGTGTATGAACAGCCTGCCTTGTCATGTAGTGCAATTGCTAATGCCGCGTTAGTTATTTTGTGGACGAGATCTTAATGCCATCAACCTTCGAGCAACTCCGGACTACAAACGCAGGAAACAAGATACGACTGCTGGTGGATCATTTGGTTGTCAGCGTCCACAATCCAGTGCTGATCAATGCTCTTTTGTAGGTGGATTTTCCTGTCTCACATAGCACATCACTAAGTGGATTTCTGTAGAACATTGAAATGGCACTTTTCTACTCTCGAAGGAGACGACCGCGGGCTTAACGAGACTCGAGCCCATGCATGCGAAATAGTCGCTTGGAGATTTCTTACACGGCTGTCCGAACGCGATGCCGTTGACTTCTGTCTATACGAATTGCCTCCACATTCAGAGGCACAAGAGGAATCCAGTGGAACAGGTGGTCCTTGTGCTTTGGACCCCAATGGGCAATCGAGTCTATTACCGCAATTCCGACCCCAAGATGTATCTGTTTCTACCAGACCACATAGCAAAAACGAACTTCAGCGGTCGGTTTCTTCCATGGGCATTCCAACTTTGCCAGGGCATTTACCTCTGCACCCAGATGACGAAGAAGAAGAAGATCCCACAAACTCTTTCGCAGGTCTGAACGGACTGGAAATCGCAGCTGTGGCAGATTGTAAGCGGTTTCTAAGCCAAAGAATAGTCCAGAAAATTGTCACTGGAATATGGAACGGAGATATCACATTTTGGGACGGGTTGACCGATCAGACTGTCAAGAAACCACAATTTTACAAGAAATCGCGGTCTGATCCATTTTCTCGGCTCAGAGTACCGCGATACATCAAGGCTTTTGAAGTGGCCTTTTTTGCAACGTTCTTGTTTTTGTATTATGCTGTTCTGGTCGAACGAAATCCGTAAGTTCTTCCAAAAAATACCAGGTCTATGAGCTAAGTTTACCTAGATACCACGTTACATTCATTGAGGCTCTTCTATATGTTTGGTTTGCTGCTTTTACATATGATGAGCTTAGTGAGTTCATTGATGCGGGCTCAATATTTTACGCTGTCGACCTATGGAATGGCTGTGACCTAGTCATAATTTTAATCGGAGCTGCCTTTCTTCTCTGCAGTAAGTGATGATTCACTGCTAAATTCCCCTTCTAATGTCATATGCAGGAGTGATTGGATTGGTCAAAGATAGTGACCAGATCATTGACACTTCATTTGATATTCTGTCTTTGGAAGCGTTATTTATGGTTCCTAGGTAAATACGATTCTCCGACAAGTGAAATCCCTACTAACTGGGTGGAGGATTTGCTCAATACTAAGTTTGCATCCATATTTTGGAACTTTGGTAAGCATTTTTGATCGAAAGACTCGTGCATTGCTGATGATTTTAGATTCCCTGTCTGAAAGAAATGGTAAATATGCACTCTTAGATACAACATCTCATGATTTAATACTCTTCCCAGGCCAAAGACTTTGTCAAATTTATGGTGGTTGTCGCGATTCTATATCTTGGTTCGTCAATTCAACACCCCCAATTTGAAAATCTGCTCACTTCACAGGGTTTCTGACAACCTTCACTCTTCTCGCTCGAGACACGTTCAGCTTAGCTGAAATGAGCTGGATTTTGATCAAAGTTTTCTTCGGCTCGAGTTACCTTGGCTTTGATATCATGAATGATATCAACCCCCAACTTGGCCCTCCTTTGATGCTCGTCTTTGTCTGCATGACCAACATTCTTCTGATCACTTCTTTGATCAGTATTCTAAGCGACAGTTTCTCAAAGGTTATCGCACATGCTCGGGAGGAATACCTCTTTGTCTACTCAGTCTACGTTCTCGAAGCATCAACCAGCAACCGCCTCACACACTTTTATCCACCGCTGAATCTCATCCCGCTGATACTGATCCGGCCGCTGCGCCTTTTTCTCCCAGCTTCTCAACTGCGAAGTGCCCGTATCCTCCTCTTGAAGATCACCCATGCCCCGATCGTCGGCTGCATCTGGCTTTTTGAGCGCATGCACGAGCACGTCAACAAATCTGGGGCTGAAGCCTTCTCAAATACAAATCCCGAGCCGAACAATACGCTGCAGAAGAGTAAAGACACTGCCACCGCTAAGCTGAAGAAGCAAAAGCCTTTCCTGTCAAAAGCACAGAGTAGCACCAAGGAGGAATTGCAGCAGATTTCTGATATTGATGGAGCTGCGAGTCCAGAACAGCACAGGGATGATTATATGAAGGGCAAGAAGGAAGCTAACAAGGAGGGACGGGACATTTTGGCGAAGGAGAGGGCATTGGAGGATAAGGTGGCTGATTTGAGTGCGAAGATTGAGGAATTGACGGCGTTGATTTTGGCAGAGCGGAGCAATAGCTATGAGGATTGAACATGTATGAGGGATGCTTGTAAATATTATGATGGGACGTGCATACATGACATAGCTAAAAGTATTTGTATTTTGGCCGAGAAAACTATTGAAAATTCCACCGTGAAGATGAGACGCTTTGAAAAGCATGCTTCCTCCCCGCCATCGCCTTCCCAGCCATTACAGCATTTTTCATGTCATGGGAATCAATGCAAATGTACCATAATATCTTAGCTTAGGTGGATGATGAAGAGCTTCCTAAAGACCTTGGGAGAATTGCTCTCTTCACACATAGCATCTCAGGCAAGGAGGTATTTTCCAAACATATATTTTAATCAACCACGAGAAGGGAGACATTCTGCGCAGGGTGATCCCATGTTATAAGTTGACATAGAGATTTCTTTTAGATGCGATTTATAAACAGCGAGAATGAGCTCAGGTATTTCCGGAATGCCTGCGTGCAACCAATGCCCGCTGCCAGGGCGATGTTCTGTGATATCGATGCAAAATAAAGACTTTCAAAATTGACTCAGCTTAATTTTGTTGTGGTAACTTAGCTGAAAGCGTAGAAACAATACTGTAAGTAGCTGACTGGGTTTCTGGTTCATTTAATTGGTTATCTTGTAGGGCTTGCGGTTTTCGACTTATATTGCGTGGATAGGTGGAAACGCCTTCAGATCTACCGACAACCGACTAAAACTTGGGATATTTACACCCATAATCAATTAGAGCTTGATGAATAGTAGGTTGGCACTGAAATACTTGGCTCACAATTTGTGTGATAATGTCTAATCTCAAGTGGGTGATTGTAGGAATGGCAGTTGCCACGCAGCCCCGCGGTAGAGGGTCTTTCACTTGATCTTTTGACGACCTCCAGATGCAATAAAGCTTTTGGTTAATTTTCCTGGGATGTTTTTAATGACTCATATCGATCTGAGATACACTCAACTCTGTACCGACTGAAATGATCGCTTGAAAAATTGTAGCAGGTGGCAGGCAAGCCCCCAGCCCTCCCGGTACTTTCACTTCGAACATTTCAGACCATTCCAGCAAATACAGATATCTAAGCAATTTTATTCGAAAGCTCCTTAATCACCCATTCGATCCAGGATATTATTAGCTTGGCGCTAATTAAAGTAGGTGCTCGACATCCGGCGTAGGTAGCTTGCAAAACACTCCGACTTTCACTTAATTTTTTTGAAATGTTCCGAGTAAAATAGGACCTCTATTTGATATTTGCTGGAAGTTATGTTCTTTAATCACTCATTTCAACAAGGATATTATTAGCTTTCCACCAATTAGAGTGGTGGTTGCACGGATGGCGCCGGCTCGGGCACCTCGGCTATAGTGAGCGCCACGCAACACTTTGATATTGTAAAATAAGGAAAACGCGTCCAACAAATTGGTCGGGTGGTGTGTAAGTTAAATAACTGTCCCAAAGACACTACAGTAGCTAATAATTACGATAGAGTTGGTTATGTAAGCTAAATCTGAAACCTGAAGGGAGGGACAACAGCTAATCCCCACCACAGCACATCTCGTTAACAGTTTACTGTAACTTTAAACCGAGAAGGTCCTGGGATCGAGCCCCAGCCTGATCATTGCTTTTTGCCTCCTGGCCCTCCCAGCAGCTTGCGGGAAGGGTAGGAGAGGCCTTTTTGGCGTTGGGGGTGAGGTGAGGCCTTCAGCCCCTTCCACAGCGGCACCGCTGCTATATTCTACTTTTAGCTTCCTCTATCAGACAAATACATCAAATATCATTGCCCAAAACAAGGGATTAGGCCTGGTGGCGTTATTTGATGCTAATTTTTCTCTTTGTCTGGCGTCGCTTTGGTGCGTCAAATTTGTGTGTGATATCCGCGACCCCTGAGCGCCCGCGGCTAAGCGATATTAAGCGAGCCTCACTAATTCTTCTGCCCTCCTCATAGTTCATGTGAAGTATGTGAAGTATTTTCTTCATGAATCTCTCGTTCATATTGTCTCATTGGATTTTCTGTACTCCTTTCTAGGCTGCACTGTAGATCTAGCTACTCACTTCGACTACTGAAGCTTTGCTTAAAAGCTAACTACAAGGTCGTTTGAGATAGGTAGTTGAGCTGCTCCGAGGGGAGATTGAATTTGAGCATAGTGCCAAGCTTGATTCATATAGAATAGAGCAGGATAGGGTATTTAGGGAATTTTAAGCTTCGAAAAAGGCACCTGTCTGAGCCAATTCTAGGTTGGCGAGCACAATCCTTTCTCAAAAGGGTGAGTCAAATCCGAGCTCTTTCACTTGATAAAACTAGCCCCTTAGAGCACTCTATCCACTGACCAGAGAGCTGCTGGTATTTTATTTGGGCGGAACTAGTATCGTATTGTTGGTAATCTCTAGTGTGGTCCGCAGGTGATATTTGAAGACGGATGGGCGGGCCAATCAAGACCTCCTAGTCTCGGGCTTTGCCCGCAACTACTTCCAAAAGTCAGTCCTAGTGGGATCACCAGCTTTGCGTTGCTTACCACATCAGTAGTAAACTATTACAACACCCTGCTTCAATATTTCTGACCTTTCCGATCAAGGGTGCCCTCACCCGACTCAAGTGATTTCTGAAGGCGGGGTAAATTTCTCCCCGGGCGGCTGCCACACGGGCACACCATTTCCTGTTCTTTCATTTTTGCAAGCCTGTAATCTTTGCAAATTCGGCTTGCTTGTTGCCATTTACCCTTAGTCTCAAGTCCATATGTTTTCCATATGTTTCCTCGATTGAAAAGGACTGTCCTGTTCACTCAAACTCTCTGCAACAGGGCCCTCTCTACAGTCACTCATCACAAGCTATCCGTGCTCTTCAAAAGTACAAAGCTGAAGATCCGATTGGCATCATGAGCCATACCTCTAAGGGCCTCTTACTTGTATTTCAGAGGTAGTCTTTGAGATGCAGTAGAAATACCCTCTCTTCTCTCTTAAGTGCTTACCTTTGCAAAGCTTGGCTTTGGGAGCCCTTGCTCTAAGTTATTTACCCTCCTTCCATAGACAATGTTAAGTGGGTAGTTCAGGAGCCTATAGCTATATAAATATTCCCTCAATACGGCGAGTGGTTACATTTCGGCTTGATAGGCCCCCCCGTGAAACAATTCACAGGTATGACTGTTTGTCATCCGAACACCCAAGTATATCCCCTTCATTATCATTACTATACTAATACAGTATTTCTTCTCTCGTGAAGCGTTCAAAAGCCGGCAGTCTTAACACGAAGTTGTTTCACTTTCGCCTACAGGAGGGGTGTATTTTCAACCTTGGATTTTAGTTTCGCTACCCGTTCTTTGCACCTTGAGTGGATAGTGCACACCCTCTCAATATCGTGTCCTAGTAGGAATTTTATGAGAGGTGGTTGTGGAAATACAAGTACCGTGTTCGAGCCTTGGCCGATACGAGAACGCGGGGTTTTTGGAGGGGGGTTGAGCTCTATCGGCCCCTGGGTATGGGAGATGTGAGGTGCGTCCGCTTGGAAAAACTATCATCTGAGCTTCGAGCTCATATAGCGTTATAGAGATTTTGTCTTGAGGACCACCAGTGGATGATGCTGAACCATTTCATGGAAAGGCACCCGGGGTGTGTACCTTTTCCCCATTAGGGGCTTGGATCCCAGCGTTCCTTCTTCGAGCACTCCTTTGAACTCAGTATTGATGTTCCAGTAGCTGCTGCATATTGACTGGATGCAAATAGATCCGCAATTAATATCAAATTCTTCCTAACGACTCAAGCTCTTAACTCCCCCTCTTTACAACCAATCCTGAAACCACTCTACCGCCCCCCTAAACGCCTTTTCCTTCGCCAATCTCACCTCCTTGACATTCAAATCCCCTCTAACCGTAAACCCATGCTCCGTCCCACTAAAAAGCGTACTCATCCAGCTCGCCCCCGTCTCCTCAAGCACATCCTCAGTTTCCCTCCTCTTCTCCGGCGTCAAAATATCATCAATCTCCGCCGCATATATCGCCAATCTCTTTCCCTCCCCCAATTTGTGCACTTCATCCATCGTAAAAAAGCTAGGATGATTGATCACCCCCACATCAATGGCCCCAGCACCCATCAGCCGAATCACATATCGACCGCCAAAACAATACCCCACTCCTCCAATCTTGACATCCTTTCCGTACGTAGTGCGTATATACGCCAAGACTTTCTCAAGAATGGGGTCAGTGGCATCTGGTTCATGGGCGGCTTTCCATGCTTCAAATATCGCTGGGCTGGGATCTGTATTGACTAGTGGGCGAGCGTGCCCGGAGAGCTGGTCCGGCATGACTACATCGCAGGAGAGCTGGGTTGCGAAGGAGTCGGCGAGGAGTTGAGGGTTCGGGTGATAAATGCCTAGGGCATCGCTGAGGAAAAGAATCACTTTTGTTTCTGGTTTATGAATTTCTGCTGAGGAGCTTGATCCTGCTGAGGTTTTGCGCATCTCAGGTTTGGAGATGTAAATCTCTACACCATCCGATGCGAAGATCTTGCCAGTTGGATTTCCGTCCCATATTAGGCATGTGGATGAGGGGTTGCAGCATGGGTGGAGAGTTTCGGCCATTGCTCGTATATAACTTTGGAAAGTTTTGGGCTGGCCCTTTCAGACTTTTGGGGGGTTTTTACTGAGTATACGCCCTTGTTTTGACATTCGGGGTAAAGTTCGGCGACGCTGACAGCCTACCATTCCCGATCGACTTATAAGATACAGAAAGACTTCTCATTTTCGTAAGCCTATCATTATTTTAGCTAAACACCCGTTCTCTCTTCTCATTGAAATATCATCCCATGACCATGAGCAAGCGCCCTTTTTCATCCGAATAAGTATTCCTCCCATCTTATCCAAGGACGCCAGAAAACAACAAAAACCCCGCTTTCAGCCAGTCAATTTTCTAGAGGCAACCAGAATTCGATGATTGCCATGCTATTTATACACGTAAGGCGACAGACCCTAATCATTCCCAAATCTTTTCCTTGTCTCATAATCCGCATCAGTAAAGGAATCATAGCCTAAATCTCAATCCTTCACTCGTCAATAACGCATGGTTTGGCGGCAGAATGACCGGATGATGATTTTTGAGTATTGAAACCTGGGGTCTATGTTCTGGTAGCATTCGTAGCTGCGAATTGTTATTTGCTTGGGTCCCAAATACCAATAAACTCCCCATCTTCATTATACTGAGGAATACATCATTGTTGCTGTACTGGAGGTCGATGACTTTCAATCCTCAAAGGATTCCTGGTCTGAGGCATCATTTGGACGAAAGCCGTGGAGTCGTGGTGGGAAAACGCGGGCCGTGTTCGTATTCTTGGTTGAGCCAGCTGCAAAGGAGGCGCTGAGGAAGTTCCTGGGCCAGTAGCAGGTTGAATCGAAGCCGTTGGAGTTGGCGACCTTAGAAGTCCTGCTGGTTGATGTGAATCCAGAGGCCTGGGACCCATAGCCGGTCGCACCAAGCTTATTGAAGTTAATGGTCCCGAGTGTTCAGTTTGTGATGAGGTATTCGCCAATGGAGCCGATCGCCTTGAGCCTGCGGGGTTCATACATATGGCCGGCTGAGAATGAATTGTTGGAGGTGGTGGGCGTCTAGCTAGTTGTGGCGAATGCTGAATGCGCTCAAGTTCTAGGGCAGCAAGCTTTTTATCTTGCTCTATTTGCCTTTTTTCTGCGTCTGATTGCCAATCGCTATAAGTGCATACCAATTCCATAATTTCGCATCTCGTACAGCGCTGACCAAATTTGCATCGAAGTCCCTTTCTGTTTCCAAACGTTAGTACCAGTAGTGGCCAATGCTCCATTAACGATACGTACTCTCGACATGCATCGCAAGCTTTCATCCGAGAAATCCTTTTAATGGCCGCAAAAAGGTCATCGTGAATGTGATCACCCTGCCTCTTCCAGTCGTCATCTCGCCCATTGTCCCCATCACCACTAGATGCTGCGTGACCTCCATCCAGAGTGACCATCTTGGCGTGAGAGGTGGCGACCTGTATATAAATGGTCGACGAATGATATACTGATTCTAGTCGTTTGTTGAATGGTCGAAATGAGATACTGGATTTTGCAACTCTGGTTGTCAAAGAATAAGGAACGAAGTCTTCCAGGTTCTTTAGTGAAAATGCACCCATATGGCAAGGAAGGCAAGAGATGATGAGGTGCGCCTCCCCTTCAGAAGTTCAGATTCAAACAACCTCAATGAAATTGGAAGCCGCGGCTTGATGAGATAACTAGCAACCATTTCGAGAAGACGATCGAGAAATTCTCGATTACGACAACTGACTGGTCCTACAATTTCAAGTGAAGACCATTATTGGAGATGCCTTGACGTTGCCAAATGAGGTCAGTCAGGTCAATGGAACAAGTTTTCCAGCGACATTCGTTCGCTAGGACGCTATTCGTTATACAACCAGAAGACTCTCTAGAAGCCAGAAAGGCGGACAGGTAGAATCTTGCAAGATCAATTGATTCCAAGGAAAGAAAGTGTTGATCGGTATATTTGCATTCAACTCAGCACTTTTCAGAGTCGAATGTGTCCAACGAATACCCAAGCTGCGCTTGGGGCTCCATTTGTGCTGGCCCAGGTGAAGCGGAAGGGACGATCGAGTACGACTCTCGTGTTCAGTTCCAAATCCTTCGCCCAACGACTCGGGGCCAATTCTGATTGGAATTGGACGGAAATGACGCCCAAAGGCAGCGTTGAGTGAGTGACAGTACGAAGTCTGGGGGAAATTTGGTGAAATCTCCCCCGGTCTGTTGGAGAATTCCAAGCTGCATAGTCAAATCCACTCCTGAGCAGCGAAGAGTGTAGAATCCTCCGAAAGGAAGTTCATGCAGAACGACCAACTCTAACAGACGAAATCTCTAGTGGCAGTTTCATTATTCAATATTGGGAAAGTAAGTCGAGGGGCCTATATGCTCATTTGATAAATTTCCCTGCTGCCATTACGCGGAGCCCATCAAGCTACATTTGTTTAGGGAGGGAGTCAAAATGCTTCTCCAATTCTGCATACTCTACTTACCTCACTCAGATCCGTCTCATCGGTAATGCAGCGAAGCTGAAGCCGATGCTGAAGTTGAAGTTGAAGTTGAAGTTGACCAGTTTTGTCTTCGAAAAGCAGGTTTCGAGAGCCGCTTTCGGCTGGTCTTGGTGACCAGATTATTTCGACCGCGTCAGAATCGAAACATGGCCACTACTGTAGGACTACGAAGTCCCCGGCCGCCTCTCCAAAAAAATGATCCGCGACTGAATATCCATGCCGAGTTCTCTCATGCTGCAGGTCTTGACGTGCATCGCTACATGTTGATCACCCTCGATGGGGTGAAATGCTGCGCTTTCTCTACGCCCCTCGTCCGCTGCGTTGGAGATATTGATCGGGCACGAGGCGGTGCAAGAAACAGAGCTGCAGAGACGGCTACCAAGGCATCCAACAATTGTCTCTTACAGTAGCGTCAGCTCAAAGGGATGAAATGCTGTATTCCTCTACATTTGTTGTGTTTTGCGACCGTACAGTAGTTTGGAGACCAAAATCAGGCGTTTCTTCCTTCCCCGCATGGCAAGTCAATCCAAGCCACAATCTGGTACCTGTAATGCTTGTCCTATTGAAGTCTATGATCTTGTGTCTAAGGCACGAGGGAGAAGATGAAATCGATTTATTATTTTATCATTATTTATCATTGTCGACAGAGTCTTTTGCATTTACGAGGGGCTAGTGCCCGAGCCCGAGCCCGAGATGATGTCGCACATAGAACTAGGTATTTTGCTGCAGTTACAGGCATCTCCAGGGATCATTCTCATGTTACTGCTAATCCTCCACCGCAGACTATCCAGGCAGCCAACATTGTACCCCTCTTCATTCGATCGGTTGCACTTTCCTTCACTTTCCTTCCTAAATTCAAGTCTGCGGGGGAGGCTCATCGGCACCAGCCACCACCACGGAAACACGCGACGCTGAGTGAGAGGGGCACAGAGAAAGCCTCAGCCAACTGCGACCCCAAGTCTCAAATCTACGGCGCCACAGATTTGGGAGACGCCTCAACGCAGGCGCCCGAATTTCAATAACGTTGTGGGGAGGTCTGAAGAGCCAAGTACAGTGATTGCAGAAGTCGCAACCAAGTCTGCAATTCCGCCGATTCTTGAACTGCTAGCCAAGCGGTCTCACAGTCTCCCTTCGTCTCAGTTGCCAGATTTTCATTACTCCGAGTTATAACAATTAGCGTACATGAGGCAACGATCTTCATGAGGCGCTTTCGGGGCGTACAAACATGCAGGGCTGACGGGAATGTCTGCCAGTGACCGCCCCGCCGCTTACTCGGATTTTCTACGCAATGAAAAGCAAGAAATTTAGGGCCAAATTAACTCTGTAAGTCAGATCCGAGCTAGGTAACAATCGTGTGGCACCTGACATTGCAATCTGTGCAGCAAACACCTGGGCTGACCGCAGCGTGTAGACTCGGGAACTTGAGAACTTTGGAACCAATAGTTGGATTTCATTTGAGCCTCCGCTCGACTTTCTGGTGTCATGGAGCATGCAGATTATTGCCTGTATGGGAGCAGCATACATCACACCTCACTGATCTATCCCAACCTAAACCATGACTTGGCACCTGCAAGAATCCAATCCCACACTTCTCCGACTTCCGGGATACCAGTGCCTCCCTCGTTGCCTAGGAGCGCAGCACCGCTGGGAGATGGTGGATTTCCGAGGACGGGTTCGAAACAAAAGGAATAAGGTCTGGGTATATAGCGGTCTGCTTCCCCTGGAAAGCTTGATCATCATCCTGAGTCTAGCTTTTCCCCACCATTCACGCGACAATGGCTGAACCAAAGTCCTTGACTGGCCACTACGAGGCTGATGTTCATTAGTAAGTGTGACTATCCCCAGAAAACTCCCAGTATACTGACAATTTCAAAGCGGTGGTGAGGCAGCCACGCCCGAACGCATCAATCTAAATTCCAATGTCGGGGCCAAGTGAGTCTAATTCGAATCGAACTCCTCTCTCGAATTCGCCTTTTTTGGGTAAACCTTATTGACTGATTCTAGAATCAAAAATCCCCTGGTTGGCATTCCCCATCATCAACTCTTAAGGGACGTCGAGATATTCGCCAAGGAAAAGGGACTCGCCGAACATACTGCTTTGCTCCAGAAAGGCGCTCTTGTTGCTCAAGATCCGACAAACTATGAAGATATTACTGGCCCCCACGCGCTGACGTCGGAGCAAGTTGATGTTCTACGCAACGAGGTTCTCCATAAATGGCGTCACCCCATGGCACTTTACATGACCATTTTCATTTGTTCCATTGGGGCAGCCGTACAGGGCTGGGATGAAACTGGGTCCAATGGAGCCAATCTATTTTTTCCGAAGGAGTTTGGAATCGGCGATGAGAACAGCACCAAAGATACTCTCCTCGTTGGCCTTGTCAACTCTGCTCCTTATATCGGCTCTTCCTTTGTGGGGTGTTGGGTATCAGATCCTCTGAACAACTATTTCGGCCGGCGCGGTACAATCTTCATTGCAGCCATTTTCTGCTTCGTTCCCATCTTCGGTTCCGCGGTAACTCAAACATGGGAGCAATTGTTCGTTTGCCGTTTACTGCTCGGTTTCGGAATGGGGGCAAAAGGCTCGACAGTGCCGATTTATGCTGCGGAAAACAGTCCGGCATCTATCCGTGGTGCTTTGGTCATGTCATGGCAGTTATGGACTGCCTTTGGCATCTTCTTGGGATACAGCGCCAATCTTGCTGTTTTCCACGTAGGAAAACTTGCATGGCGATTGCAACTCGGCTCCGCCTTCATCCCGGCACTTCCGTTGATTCTCATGATCTACCTCTGCCCAGAGTCACCACGGTGGTGTATGAGTGAGTTTCTCGTATTCTGGTATCAAAAATATACTAATTCTGCCATAGAGAAGGGGAAATACCCACAAGCGTATAATTCGCTTTTGAGGCTGCGTAACAACGAACTCCAGGCCGCTCGTGATCTATACTACATCCACAGCCAACTTGAAATCGAAAAGGAGATCATGGGCAAGAATAACTACCTCACTAGATTCGTCCAGCTTTTCACTGTCCCTCGTATTCGTAGGGCTACCCTCGCCTCCTTCACAGTCATGATTGCCCAGCAGATGTGTGGTATCAATATCATTGCATTTTACTCGTCCACCATCTTTAAGAATTCCGGGTTCAGCGACTTCCAAGCCTTGTTTGCGTCTTGGGGCTTTGGACTCATCAACTTTCTGTTCGCGTTTCCTGCAATTTGGACTATTGATACCTTTGGTCGTCGAGCGCTTCTGCTCTTCACGTTTCCCAACATGGCTTGGTCGCTACTTGCTGCAGGTCTTTGTGCGCTCATCGACCCGAATTACAAGATCCATCTGGCAATGGTCGCGATTTTTATCTATCTTTTTGCCATGTTCTATTCTCCAGGCGAAGGACCCGTCCCTTTTGCTTACTCGGCTGAAGTTTTCCCTCTTACTCACAGAGAAATTGGTATGGGTTGGGCTGTCGCAACCTGTCTCTTCTGGGCAACTGTTCTCACCCTCTTCTTGCCTCTTATGCTTACAGCTATGGGCGCTACCGTAAATCACCCTCTTTAATTATTTCAGAAATGTTGAAGGCTAATTGACTATGCCAGGGTGTCTTCTGTTTCTACGCAGGTACCAACATCGTTGCACTGATCATGATCTTCCTTTGGGTCCCAGAAACCAAACAACGTACCCTTGAGGAACTTGACTACATCTTTGCTGTCCCCACTCGCGTACACATGCGCTATCAGATATTCACTGCTCTTCCATGGTGGTTCAACCGCTGGGTTCTGATGAAGAAGGATGCGGTTCTCGAGCCTCTCTACAAATTCGAGACGAGCGCCAATGACCAGGACAGGATTGACGCTATGTACACAGCGGACAGAGCCAGAGCGGAAAAAAGAGCCGGTGCCGCTAACAACAGCGGAAGTGACACCCAGATTGAGAACCGGGAGAGCAATCGGTTCTCCGGGATGTGAATCAGAGGGATTTTGGTAAAATCAAGAGCAGGATACGAAGAAAATATGATTTTTTTTTGAAAATATTCAGGGTTGCGGAGCTATAATACTTGCACGAGTGGTCACTCATCCAACGATATATCCCAATATTTTGCAATCTAGCCTTCAAAGCCCTATTCATGTTCATGCAATTGTCACTTATTGCATTGTGCCATTAGTATGGCGAGGCTAAACTTGCTTCCATATCAAGCATTACGCCCCGTCTCGCAAATTACTCCGTTCCTAAAATTTCAAAAGTAAACAAAGACACCCAGAACCTACTTTCGTCCAAATCTTTCCCCGATTCTTCCCAACGGCCCTCATCGAAATTTAACCAACAACCACTACTCAACCCCCACAACAATCTCCCCCTCCCCCTCAGGCCACTCAAACCCCTCAATATACCCCCTCAATTGCTCCCTACTAACCACATCACCCTCTCCCCCACCCTCCACATTCCCCACCATCCGCCTC
>Ga0247778_1001071_pt1 | contig 15340 bp, 8 predicted proteins | sample UWRJL049202B5_FD_179939 | JGI IMG/M metagenome (GOLD analysis project Ga0247778, IMG submission 179939) | Plant litter microbial communities from Arlington Agricultural Research Station in Wisconsin, United States - UWRJ-L049-202B-5 | ecosystem: Environmental > Terrestrial > Plant litter >... | reverse complement strand
GTACCGAATTTTTTGTCCAGCTGCTCGAAGACCGTGGGAACATAAACATTCCCCAGCGGGTCATAAGCCTGCCCTGTGACAGTCGTATTATCGATGCAGTTATAGAGCTGCCCGTTCGATGTATAAGTGGAGGGTTGTCCCGAATGGGCAAAGATGCGGTTGACGAGGGTCTGTACAGGTCCCGAGGCAAACCATGCATCGGAGACGCCGTAGGCCTGCGCCAACGCCGTCATGATCGGCAGGTTGCCATCCCGGCCAGGCTTGTAATATTGCATGATATCGCCGCCCTGGGGGACAGGACCCCCTGACTGAACCGGCTGGTTGTTGTAATTATAGACGAATCCACCCATTGTCGGATTGCCCGGACCTGTCTTCGGCACAGGATTCGGCGCGAAGATCTGGGTGTTCATGTCCTTAAAGAGCTCGCCCGGATCAGGATAGGGCATGATCATGGCATCCAGGCCCGTCTGGTCCTGCCAGACCTTTATCACACCCAGGTTAGGCGTGTAAGGTTCTACTTTATTGTACATACCCGGTGTAACGCCGTTGTATAGGCCCTGCTGGGTCTTTTCAGGATAGAGACCGCCTAACATATTGTCAAAAGAACGGTTCTCGAACATCACGACGACAAAATGTTCGATACTGGGGAGGATAGCATCCATCGTGTCCATAAAATAAGGTTTAGGGAATAAAAATTAAACCAAATCACAGACCTCCGGTACACCCACCAGGAAAAATTCTAAAAAAGTACAGACAAACCCCTATCGTTTTTATTGTATCACGATCTTCCTGATCTCCGTCCTGTTCCCGCCGGTCCGGATCCGAAGGAAATAAATGCCCTTTGAGAAGCCTTCAAGATCCAGGAAATTCGTCCCCTGCCGTACCTGATAAACCTTCACGGCCTGGCCCAGGATATTGATCAGGCTTGCCGAAACAGGCCCGTCCTCTCCTGTCGTGAGTTCCAGCTGCACCGAATGCGTAAATGTAGGCACGGGCGAGAGCCGGATAGTTATTCCACTGGTGAAGTTCAGGACCTTCGTAACAGAGACCGTAGACTTGTCATCAAGATCCTTCTCGACGATCCTGTAAAAATTATCGCCCTGCAGTGGACGGTCATCGATATAGCTATATCCTTTTTCAGATGAAGCATCAAGACTGGCCGGCACTTCTCCGATGGTCGAAAAATCACTGCCGTTGGCGCTTCGTTCCACAATATATTTGCTGACATTGATCTCTCCGTTGACGGTCCAATGCAGCCGGGCATGCCGGTCCTGCCGGGCAGCGGTAAAGCTCAGGAAGTTAACAGGCAATGACACCGGCCCAAACAACCCAAATGCACTGCTCCTGGACAACACCGTACCGCCGCTGAAGGCCCCGGCAACGCTCACGGCGCCCCTTTCATTCTTTAATAAAATATCATCGATATACCACCCCTCATCGCCGGCGAAATTGTCGCTCGTAAACCTGAACCGGAGCTTGGCGCTCCTGCCTGCAAAGCCCGTGAGCGACACCACCGTCTGTATAAATGCCCCGCCGCTGCTGCCGGAGAAGGCCCGTCGGTTGCTGATGCCCGTTGCGAACGGGTCCATGGTATTGTTGTAAGGGTTTTGGGTCATATAGGGACCCAGGTCCTGCCAGCTGCTACCGCCATCCGTGGAGATTTCCACGACACCGCCATCATAGGTCGGATCGGTCTCAAAATAATGCCAGAAGGACAGGGTAGATATCGTGTCCAGCAACAGGGTACCCGATGTAATGTTGAAGTCGGTAACGGTGGCCAGGTCGGTGGCATACCAGCTATGCGAAGGACTATGCGACCGGACCGTGCTGGCCGTAAAATTAGTGCCGCCCGTAAGTATGGTCGGGGTCCAGCTATAGCCGGAGGGATCCCTGCTATCGTTGATCAGCGTATCGGGCAGCGCATAGCCGCCGGTCACCTTTGCCTGGATCGTAAAGGTCTTTACCTCGTTCTCCGCAAAATTGAGCGCGTCAAAACGAATCGCTGGCGCCGTATAGACACCACCCGATGAAGAGCCGACATAGGAAAGATTACCCGACAGCGTATCGATAATGGAGATATTGGTCAGGGGACTGCAGTCACAATAGGCCTTGATGGTATAGGTTATATTATCACCCTGTGCCAGCGTAGTCTTGTCCACGGTCTGCGTAATACCGAGTCCCAAGGGCAGATCAGTGGCCGCCGTCTGATCGATATAGCTGTTGGAACTCCCCTGCTGCGCACTCTTGCCCATGCCCCTCCGGGCAAAGGCGTGCCAGATGGCGCATTTATGTGCGTAGTTATACAGGATGGAGTCCGCCTTGAGAATGGCATCCCTCGCGTCGAGAAAGCCGGGACTGCAGGGCTGGTATTTCATGCCTTGTATGACCAGCTGCAGAGCGATGTTGTTGCCCTTCGTCCCGTGGTATATATCCGCATCGATGCCTTCTTGTTGGATAATATTCCAGGTCATGTCCCAGATGGCGGCGCACCAGATCTCCCCAACTGTATGGGCCTCACCGGCCGTACTCGTCGCCAGCATGCCATAGGTCCAGGGATTGATGGTCATATCCGTGGAATAAGGATAGGTGCGGATACCCGCGCCCGTGGCCGGCTGCGCCATGACATAGGTGCCGAGAGGTCTTTTCTTCGGACCGTCGCCTACAGTCGCTGCCGACCAATCTGTAGTCACCATCAACGCAAGATAATCACTCCAGCCTTCTCCCATCTGTTCGGCGTTCGCAAGACAATCCGTATTCAGCGGGCCGCCGGTCAGCCTGTTGGAAATACCATGGGTATATTCATGGGCCATGACGCCGTTGTCCAGCGCCCCGTCCCTGCTCAGGCCGCTTGCCGAAAGGCTGCCGTTCAGACCGGCCAGGTTGGCCTTGAGGATGGCGCCATCCGTATTGCTGATCATAACGGCGGGGATGGCGATGGTGAGATCGGTCGCGGTCATCGATGTAGGCGCGCCGGCCACATTGTTGACGACAATGACCGCGATCGCACCCGCATTCTGTGCATCTAATATTTTCACGGAGAAATTACAACTGCCCCTGTCGATCAGCGCGATCTTGCCCGCAAGGGCCGCCGCATTGTTCAAGAAACCGCAGCCAAGGTGCGTACCGGCAGGATCATCGACCTGTACGATGTCCGCCGTCACCGGGCCCGTCGTGGTCAGCTGATTCCTGGGAGTTATGCGGCTCTCTACCACGGTATAGTCGATGGCAATGGGTGCCGGAGTATTGACATGGAACCTCGTCGTAACGGCCGTATTCCACTGGAACATCCGCATCCTTGGATTTTCCCCATCCGGCGGCGTCTGGAAGTCGGCATTATTAAGACCTGCACCATCCTCGGCAAATGCGTTGACATAATCATTGCCCAGCCCGCCCCTGCCCAGGTTAGCAGCCTGAAAATTACCAGCCGCCTCATCAAATCCATACTGATAGCTGATATCGTGCATGATATTGTTCCAGTAGAATAGATTGTCCATCCCAGCACGGATATTGGAATAGGTAGTGGGGCTGGCCGCGGGATCGATGGCGCGGTCGAAGATCAGGCTGGGGATGGCTGCCGTGGACGTATCGGCAAAGCCTGTCGTCGCGCTGGTCCCTGAAAGATCTTGCTGCGCCCAGACATTGTTGCCGCGCGTATAGTCATAGTTGGTGGTATTGTCGAAATGCCAGCCCAGGGCGATGGCATTGTTGCCCGATCCCGCCCGCAGCCAGGGATTGAGGTCCAGGATCCGGGACCCGTAGTTGCCGGACTCCAGGGGAAAAGGGAAGACACGGTAGCTGGCGCTGGTAACAGCGGCTGGCGGCGGCGCAGCCATGACAGCAGCAACGGGAGTCGCAGCAGGTACGACCGGTAGCATGACCGGAAAGCCCGGGACGATGGCAGCCGTGGCGGGGGATATCTGCGGCAATCCCGGGGCCATCACAGATCCGGATGAAACCATCACGGATACAGCCGGCGTCATACCATCTGCGGACGGCTCCTCGCAGGGTCCACCATTCCAGGTCGCCCGCTCCGAAACGATCAGGCTGCTCTTCTCCACTACCGCTCCCGTCTGCGCATCGACCCGGACGAACCAGTCATCATTGCCATCGGGCGAGGCGATACGGACATTCCAGGACAAAAGAATCGCCTTGTCATCGTTTACCGGCAGCCAGACCAGGTCCGAGCTGATGCCCCGCTTGGAAAGGCCGCCCGGACTGTACATGAAATGCTGGCGCAGCTCATCCTTCTGCACCAGTTTGGGTTCCTCTCTGACAGGGATGGATAAATGACCCGCCGCAAAACGAACGGCCTGACCGGCATTGATATGATAGAAGGGCCTCGCAATCGGGGCGGCCTTTGCCGGGGCCGGCGCCGGCGCCATTACCTCGATCCTGCGGATATAGTTCGGTTTCTTCCCCACCAGGGTGTCGTTCTTAAAAATATACACGCCTATCTTATTGTATACGGGGATGCCCTGGTAGGCCTGCTGCAGGTAGACGATGAAATTGCCGGACGGCTTGTCGATATAGGCATCCGTGACCCGGTAACTATCCAGGGTCGACCGGTTCAGCCCAATGGCCTGCAGGTTCTTATGCAGCAGGTCCATGGCCCTTTTCTGATTGGGATCGGGGCCGGCCTGGGACCGGGTTTCCATAAGAAAAGAAAAGGACAGTACCAGAATGAGCGTGGACCTTTTACCAGGGATCTTGAGCATTCGCATGAGTATATTCAGTTAGTTCACAAACGGTTGATGCAGTCAGGGTATGACGAAGGAATTTCCTGGAATAGCAGATTTGGGACGTGAATGTAGAAAATACGACGGCCGCATTGAGGGCCATTGAGCAGATGCCGGGATCCATTGAGCAGCTAGCGTTTGACGATCTTATTTTCGTGGTGGAACAATAGTTCCAGCAGCCGCGACTCCCGGGACGTCAGAACCACGGGCGCACTTTGTCCTGACCCGCGGCGAGATCAGGTCGAATTCAGTGAACGTAGCATCCGATTCTGTCCATTGGCCAATTCTGCATCTATATTCAAAATTGACCATCAGTATAAACGTTTTTGAAGTAAATGAGATTTTATATCCAATATGTCAGCTTTTAACTGGCATTACAGATATGAAACGTGACTATTTAGGCAATTTGAAGTAAATTTTATTATTTTGTATCCAATATGTCAGCTTTTAGCTGGCATTACAGATATGAAACACAAGAACATTTCCTACCAATCAAATAATTTGCTGGCGTTCTTCCTGGATAAGGGTAAGCTTTGTTTTACTTACCCGGAGGTGTTGGAGGCATTGCAGGGTATTGCCCCAAACGCGGCGCGGCAATTATTAAGCGATATGGTCAAGAGGGGATTGCTAATGCGGATCAGGAACGGGTTGTATTATATTATTCCTTTTGACCAGGCCCCCGAAACGTTTATGCCTGACTGGCATTTGCTGGCCAGGCCGTTAACGAAGGGCTATGAATATTATATTGGGTATTACTCGGCATTGCAGTTACACCAGTTGATAACTCAGCCGTCCCTGACGGAAATGATTGTCACCAATCACCAACTGAAGCCAGCTCTAATCAAGGTCCGGGAAGTCACTTTTCAGTTTATATATCACAATAAAACCCACTTTTTTGGTACGACGGAGGTTTGGGCTGATTCATTTGATAAGGTAGTTTGTTCCGATTTGGAAAAGACGTTTGTTGATTGCCTTTTCAAACCGGAATACGGAGGTGGAATTGTAGAAATAGGGAAAGCCCTCTATCAGGCGAGGACAACCATCGACTTCGAAAAGCTATTGGATTATTGCAAACGATTCGACTCACAGGCGGTAATTAAGCGGTTAGGCTTTTTATTGGAACTTTTGAAGATTGGAGAACCCATTATCGAAAAATTGCAGGACCTAAAAACGGACTCATACATCCTGCTAGATACTGAAATGGAAAAGGATGGCAAGAGTCTCAGCCGCTGGAGCATCCGGCAAAATATTGATGCGGATACAATTCAAAATGCTTTGCTGACATGATTAGACCCGGAGTATTTGCTGGAATATGATAAAATGGATATTACATATAGCTGGCCAAATTTGAGAGAAAGGCAAAGAATAAAGGGCACTTGCCTTCTGCCTTCAAAGAAAAGGATCAGGCAAAAATGAACTCGTTCAAGGGAAGGTGGCAAGGATCGTTGTCCAGCCAGATAAAAGATTTGCCAGATTTTGAGTTGGTCGTTCCGGATTTGAATAAACATCTGAGGAAAACATAAGAACTTTCTATAATTTTCATTCGCATAAATTAAATTGTAACTCGTTTATTTTAAATATCATATGATTACAGGAGAACTACGGAGCAAGATCGACAAAGTCTGGGAAGCATTTTGGACCGGAGGATTATCAAATCCTATCACGGTCATTGAGCAAATGACCTATCTGTTATTTATCCGTCGTCTGGATGAGTTACATACACAGCGGGAACAAAAGGCTGCATTCTTGAAAAGCTCTTTGGAAAATCCCCTTTTTAGCAAAGATCAAGAAGAATTGCGTTGGAGTCGTTTCCGGAATAACGACCCAGATGTAATGTTTAGGCTATTTACCAAGGAAAATGGGGTATTTGATTTTATGAAAGGCCTGGGAGACCAGGGTACAGCCTTTACGAAGTTTATGAAAGGCGCAACCTTTATGATCCCCACTCCACGGCTTCTGGCACTTGTGGTTGATATGCTTAGTGAGATTAACATGGAGGATAGAGACACCAAAGGTGATGTGTATGAATATCTGTTGGGTAAAATTGCAACAGCAGGTCAAAACGGTCAGTTCCGGACACCGCGACATATTATTAAGATGATGGTAGAAATGGTAGCCCCTACGCTGGATGATGTCATCTGTGACCCGGCGGCTGGTACTTGTGGATTCCTGGTGTATAGTGGGGAGTATCTTCGGGATCGCTATTCGAAGGAACTGATGCGCCCTGAAAACCAGGAGAAATTTCAGAACTCGGTGTTTACGGGTATGGAATTTGACCCGACTATGATAAGAATAGGGTCAATGAACCTCATTCTACATGGGATAGACAATCCGCGACTAAAGGATGTGGATGCTTTAAGTGAAGCCAACAGCAGTTTTAAAGAACAAGCTACAGTCATAATAGCGAATCCGCCATTCAAGGGTAGCCTTGACAGGGAAGCAGTTGACCCCAAAATCATCAATATCGTTGATTCCAAAAAGACAGAGTTGCTATTCCTCGGCTTGATACTCAAAGGCCTGAAAGTCGGGGGACGCGCGGCAGTGATCGTTCCGGATGGCGTTCTTTTCGGGAGTAGTAAGGCGCACCAGCAAATACGTCAGCAGCTCATCGACAACCATAGATTACAAGGTGTCATATCCATGCCAAGTGGGGTGTTTAAACCATATGCGGGAGTAAGTACAGCTATTCTGTTGTTTACCAAAACTGATAGCGGAGGAACCGATAAAGTGTGGTTTTATGACATGCTAGCAGATGGATATAGTTTAGACGACAAACGTAACAAGATCAATGCGGACGACATTTCAGATATCTTATCACGGTGGAAGAAGCTTGATGGCGAAGTCAACCGCCTACGCACCAATAAAAGTTTTTTTGTTCCTGCAGAGGAGATACGCGCCAAGAAATATGATCTAAGCATCAATCGCTACAAAGAGGTAGTGTATGAGCAGAAGCTATACACCAAACCACAAGTGATTATTGAGCAGATAGAACAGTTGGATGAGGAGCGAGCCAATCTGTTAAAGGAACTTAAAGCATTGCTGTTTGAAGAAAGGCCTATAACAGAAGTAGATAGCACAACCTATCAATCGATGACCGATGAAAAATAAATATGTGAAACTTGGCGACGTTTTACGGGTTTATTCCGGAGTCAATTTAACTCAGGAAAAGATGGACCCCAATGGAAATCACCCTGTATATGGGGGTAATGGTATCATAGGAAATTACTCTAAGTATAATATTGAATCTTCCACGATAATAATAGGAAGAGTTGGCTATTATTGCGGAAGTGTCCACTTGACAGAAGATAAGGCATGGGTAACTGATAACGCATTTATTACTGAATTCGCCCACGACACCTTCAACAAGAAATACCTTTATTATTTATTGAAAAATTTGAACCTAAGACAGTATAGCAACTCGTCTGCACAACCGGTCATATCTGGCGGAAGGATCTACTCAGTGGAGTGTCACATTCCCCCCAAAAAAGATCAGGCTTACATTGCAGAGGTATTGGACCGGTCGGGCATGCTAAACCAAAAGCAGCAACTTCTAATGCAGAAATACGATGAACTCGCCCAAAATATTTTCTACGAAATGTTTGGGGATTCCGTAAAAAATGAGAACAATTGGGATATTATGAAATTCTCGGATTGTGGCTCTATTGATAGAGGCGTGTCTAAACATAGACCTCGAAATGCACCTGAATTATTAGGTGGAGATTATCCTTTAATTCAAACGGGTGACATATCAAATTCAAACGGGTACATTAAAAAATACAATTACACATATTCTGAAACCGGGCTAAAACAAAGTAAGTTATGGAATGAAGGAACCTTATGTATTACTATAGCCGCAAACATAGCTAAAACAGGGATACTAACATTTAAAGCGTGTTTTCCTGATAGTGTAGTTGGTTTTATATCAAATGGAAAAGTTACCGTTAACTATGTTAGGTTTTGGCTTAGCAATCTTCAGAAAATGCTAGAAGACACTGCTCCTGAAAGTGCTCAAAAAAACATCAACCTGGAAATTTTAAGAAACCTCAATATCCCTGTACCTCCAATTAAACTGCAAAAATTATTTGAAATGAAACTCGAAAAAATAAATTCATCGATAAGTATAGCTGAAGAAGCTCAAAGGCGTTCTTCCTCGCTATTAAAAGGCTTACTTAATACATACTTTAATTAGTGTCAACAAACTTCAACTTCATATCATCAATATTCACCCCCCTCTCCGCTACTCTCAAAGAAGCAGAGCAACAGGTATATGCAGCACCGCCATACACGGTTGTATTATGCCGCAAAAGCCTGGAGGAGTGGGTGCGTTGGTTATATGAAAATGACGGAGATTTAAAGGAACCCTACGATACTTCCCTTAACACCTTACTCTATCAGCAGGAGTTTAAAGATCTCTTATCCCCCAGTCTTTTTAAGCAGGTCAACCTTGTTCGTAAGATGGGCAATGATGCCGTTCACACCAATTTGAAAGTAAGACCGGAAGAGGCGCTACACGTATTGCAATTGATGCACGGATTTACGGCCTGGGTAGTAAGAGTCTATAGTGCCACAAAGCCTGTTATACCTGCTTTCGACAGCACACTGATTCCGAAAGTCGCCGATGTAGTAAAGACAAAGAAGAAGTTAAAGGATTTAGAAGAGGCTTTTTTACAAACCAAGGAGATCAACCGTCAACTGAAGGAAGAACTGGAACGTATAAAGGCTATTAAGGAATCCCATACCAAAGTACCGCCGCCTCATGATCCCAATGAGGACCTGACCAGGGAAATATACATCAACCTTTTGCTAAAGGAGGCTGGTTGGAATCATAGCGACCCCAAAGTTTCTGAGTATCCGGTGACAGGTATGCCCACCGGGGACGGAAAGAACAACGGATACGGGTTTGTAGATTATGTACTTTGGGGGGATGATGGTAAGCCCCTGGCCGTTGTAGAAGCTAAACGAACCAGCAGGGACGCCCGAATAGGTCAGAATCAGGGAAAACTATATGCGGATTGCCTGGAACAAATGATGGGCCAGCGACCGGTTATTTTTTATACCAACGGATTTGAAACTTGGATTTGGGACGACCTGGAATATGCTCCCCGGAGAATTCATGGCTTTTATAAAAAGGATGAGCTGGAAGTGCTGGTACAGCGCCGGAATTCAAGGCAGTCCTTGCAGTCTGCTCCAATTGACCCTTTGATAGTTGAACGGTATTACCAGATCGAAGCCATTCGGTGCGTAGCAAAGGTACTGGAGACAAGAGGCAGAGAAGCTTTGTTGGTGATGGCAACCGGCACCGGGAAAACAAGAACGGCCGCCGCCCTTGTGGATGTTATGAGCAAATGCAACTGGGCTAAACGAGTATTGTTTTTGGCGGACAGGACAGCGCTGATCTACCAGGCTAAAAACGCCTTTTCCACTCACCTCCCAAATCTTCCCTCCGTTGATCTGACGAGGGAAAAAGACCAAATTCATGCTCGTATCGTTTTCAGTACTTACCAAACCATGATCAACCAGATCGACAATTCCTTTGAAGATGACCAGCGATATTTTAGCGTAGGCCATTTTGATGTGGTGATATTTGATGAGATTCATCGGAGCGTATATAACAAATACAGAGCGATATATGAATACTTCGACGCGTATAAAATCGGCTTAACAGCCACTCCATCATCTTTTGGAGACAGAGATACGTATCTACTGTTCGGCTTACAACCGGGAAATCCCACCTACGCTTATGAATTGGATACAGCCGTATCAGATCATTATCTGGTTCCACCCAAAGGGTTTGGTGTACCTATAAAATTTCAACGAAAAGGTATAAAATATGACGAGCTTACCAGGGAAGAACAAATAAAGTATGAAGAGACATTCGCGGACCCAATAACTGGAGAAATACCCGATAGTATTAATAAATCAGCCCTTAACAAGTGGTTATTCAACACAGGTACGGTTGACAAAGTAATCGCCCACCTGATGAAAAACGGGATAAAGGTAGCCGGTGGCGATAGGTTGGGCAAGACCATCATATTTGCAGCTGGACATAAAAATGCAAAATTTATTGAGGAGCGTTTCAACAAACAGTACCCTGAATACAAAGGGGCATTCTGTAAGGTTATTGACAATTACGAAGAGTATGCTCACGATATACTCAAACATTTTTCGGAGAAGAATGACGGTCCACATATAGCCATCTCCGTAGACATGCTGGATACAGGCATCGATGTTCCGGAGATCGTTAATCTAGTATTCTTTAAAACGGTCATATCCAGAACTAAGTTCTGGCAAATGATCGGAAGAGGGACCCGGCTTTGTAAAGATTTGTTAGCTCCGGGTTTAGATAAAAAGAATTTCATCATTTTTGATTTCTGTGAGAACTTCGAGTTCTTCGCGCTTAATCCGGAAGGATTCGAAGCTAATAAAGCCAAGACGCTGAGCCAGCGGCTCTTCGAACAACGACTGAAACTAATTACACTCCTGCATAAGCAGGACGACGTTGATTTGCGCCAGTACGGAGACCTGGTACAACAGTTTTTATTTAGGCAGGTAGACAGCCTCAATAACGAAAGTTTTCTAGTAAGGCAACATTGGAGAATTGTCGAAAAATATAAAGATATCTTTAGATGGAACGCCTTAAATGAGCTTGATATAAAGGAACTTGTAGATCATGTATCCCCTTTGGTCAACGAAACCGATGAGGACGAAGGAGCGAAACGCTTCGATAGCATATGTTATAATATAGAACTTGACATACTCCTTAAACGACAGGTTTCAGACAGTGCCAGGTATAATATTCAGGAAATTGCTGCTAAACTCAGTAAGAAAGGGGCGGTGCCCGCAGTATACGAGAAACTCAATTTGATCAAAGCTATACAGACGACTCAGTATTGGAAGGACATCAATATATCGAAGACAGAAGACGTACGTCGGGACCTTAGAAAGCTGGTCCGTTTTATTGATAAAGAAGAAGGGAGAATCATATATACCGATTTTGAAGATGAATACTCAGGAACAGTAGAAGAACATCCGATTGTATACGGGGCAAATGACTTAGAGGCCTATCATAAGCGAGTCACCTATTTCATCCAGTCCCAACAAAACAACATTACTATCTACAAGTTAAAGATGAACAAACCTATTACGGAGAGCGAGCTGGATACGCTGGAGAAAATGATGTTTTCTCAGGGTGAGATAGGTACTAAAGAGCAATTTGAACGCGCCTATGGTAAACAGCCGTTGGGGAAATTCATACGATCGATCGTCGGTCTGGACATAGGCGCCGCAAAAGAAGCTTTCAGTAAGTTTGTTAACTCTCCGGCGCTAAATGCACAACAGATTAAGTTTGTAGATACCATTATTCAATACCTTGCTGTCAATGGCACCATTGATAAGGGAGCACTATTCTCTCCACCCTTTACGGATATCAGCAGTAACGGGCTTATAGATGTATTTAATCTGGAACAGTCAACAGAGATTGTATCTATGGTAGAAAAAATTAGCCAGAATGCCCTTGTAGCAATATAATATGGGCCGGGAATCTATGCCTTTTTTTATGTAAAATCTACCTAAAATGCTAGTTTATAATAATCAACAAGGAGGATATCAAAATGCGTAAGTATCCGATAGGCAATCAGGATTTCAAGGGTATAATCGAAGATGGTTATGTATACATAGACAAGACCAGACTTATTCATACCATTATCGAATCTGGCAAGTATTATTTCCTGAGCCGGCCCAGGCGTTTCGGAAAATCATTGCTGCTGTCTACAATTAAGGAGATCTTTCTAGGCAACAAGGAGCTTTTTAAGGGATTATGGATTGAGGACAAATGGAACTGGGAACAAAAACATCCGGTGATCCATATTGGTATCAGCCAGCTTGATTACCAAAGCCTTGGTCTATATGATGCCCTTAGTATGGAAATGGACAACCATGCGCGGAAATTGAGCTTTTCACTGACATCAAAAACATTAAAGAATAAATTCGTCGAACTGATTGAGAAATCCGCCGTCCAGGGAAAGGTGGTTATCCTCATCGACGAATACGATAAGCCCATCATTGATTATCTGGAGGACCTCTCAAAAGCCGAAGAAAACAGACGTATATTCAAGGATTTCTATTCCGTGCTGAAAGATGCAGATAAATACATACGGTTACTGCTGATCACCGGGGTCAGTAAATTTGCCAGGATGAGCATTTTCTCTGACCTCAACAATTTAAGGGATATTACGATCTCCCCCGTGTCCGCCACGTTGGCTGGGATCACACAGGAGGAACTGGAAAGCAATTTTTCCGAAGAGATCCGAGAATTGCAGCACGACAATCCAACAGTTCTGGACTATATTAAAGCCTGGTACAACGGCTATTCATGGAACGAGGGGAAAGATACCGTCTATAATCCTTTTTCTCTCTTGAATTTCATGGCCGACAGAAGGTTTCGGAACTATTGGTACCAGACCGGAACGCCTACGTTTTTGATTAACCATATGCGGCAGAAGAGGGAATTCCTGCCCGAACGAGGTATCCGCCTGGGAGAAAACGCATTGGGAAACTTTGACATCGCTCATCTGTCGTCGTTTCAACTTTTGTTTCAGACGGGTTATCTCACGATTAAGCGCTACGATACAAAGGCACAAATGTATGAACTGGGCTACCCCAACAAGGAAGTGGAAGACAGCCTGAATGACGCGCTGTTAAGTGCCTATAGAAATGTCTTCCCCGGGGGGGATTCTCTGGCGGTAAAGAGCGATCTGGGCGAAGCCCTCAAAGCCGGAGATATTCCCGCCCTGATCCGGGCCCTGGATGCCCTCATCGCTACTATTCCCTATGAACACTGGAAACCGGATAGCGAATCAATCTTCCATATCATATTGCAATTATCTTTCCAGAAAATAGCTGCGGACATCTCAAGTGAGCCCCATAGCGCTTTGGGCCGCTGCGATATTGTCGTGCGGACGAGCGATTATATCTATGCGCTGGAGCTAAAATTGAACGCCACTCCTCAGGAAGCCCTGGAACAAATATTGAAAAAAGGATACCTGCGTCCATATCAGGCCGACAAACGTAAGAAGTACGCCGTCGGGATTAACTTTTCTTCCGCCACGCGCGAAGTGGATGGTTATGAAGTAAAGGAAGAATAATACCTAACCTACTGTTCATTAATTTTGTGTGTTCACAATTTGCGAACATATCAATTCCGTGAGCACCAACCCCAAATTCCTCGAAATCCGAAATTTCGCGAAAAGAAAATCAGGCTGCGGGCTGCGCCTTTCTTTTTTGCCCTTTTTTCATTTTGGAGAACTATTTTTAAAAGTGGCCACGACCGCGTCCCTGCCCTTTTCCCCTCCTTGCGTACATCACCATTATTTTCTATCTTTGTCTCGCAATAGTTCACCCTGAAATATGTCGTTAACCTACGGGTGGCCGTTATCGCCCGGGCCTTGGCCATGACGATCGATGGCGTAGACAAATTGCTCCTGCGCTCCCGGCAGAAAATAAAAGAGGAAAAGATCATTTTGCAGGAACCTCCGCCACAGGCGCTGGAACAAAGACTGCCAATCGTTCACAAGATCATCTACCTCACCTTTAACGAGGGCTATAAATCATCCGGGGGGAAGGATATTCTGAGAGAAGAACTCTGCGAAGAAGCCCTGACCCTCTGTCAATCCCTTTAGAACAGCCCCGTCAGGAACAAAGAGACAGAGGCCTTACAGGCCCTGATGCTCTTCAATTGTGCAAGGTTCTCTTCCCGGTTCGATCCCTCAGGCGCACTCCTGGACCTCGAAAACCAGGACAGGGAACTTTGGAACCCCGACCTGATCGAGCTGGCCCATGATCATCTCAGCCGCTCACAGAGTTCCGTCGTCACCTGCTATCACCTGGAAGCTTCCATCGCCTGTATGCATTGCGTCGCAAAAACTTTTGCATCCACCGAATGGACAACGATCGCCGGTCTCTACGCCAGGCTCCTGCAGCTCAACCCCAACCCGTTCGTCGAACTGAACTATGCCATCGCCCTCTTCTACGCAGGAGAGAAAGCCCATGCATTTAAAATTTTATACACCCTCGAACAACATGCCTTCCTACATCAATACCATCTCCTGAATATGAGCCTGGGGAAATTCCATTATATCGAAGGCAACGAGATCCTGGCCAGGGAATTCCTGTCGAAAGCCTGTCAGCAGACGCAGGCCGTGAAGGAACAAGAATTTATCCGCCGTATGATCGACAATCTAAATGCAGCAGACCGATGAGAACGATCTTCTTAATTTTCTATCTTTATATAATGTCATTAACTACTGCCGGCCAGGGCGGCCCTGGCGTTCTTGCGGGGAAAAATATTGCCGTTGTCCCAACAGGATATGGACAGGTACGAGGATATGTCCATCATGGTATCTATACTTTTAAGGGTATTCCTTACGGAAAAGCCCAGCGCTATATGCAGGCAGAAAGACCCGCACCCTGGAAGGATGTGCGCAGCACAATGACCTATGGACCGGTCTGCCCGACCAATGACGCCCCTGTATTCAGCGATGAATTTGAATTTCCATTTAACCGTTCCCGTGGATATTATGCCAACGAAGACTGCCTGAACCTGAATA
>Ga0247778_1001070_pt1 | contig 15362 bp, 11 predicted proteins | sample UWRJL049202B5_FD_179939 | JGI IMG/M metagenome (GOLD analysis project Ga0247778, IMG submission 179939) | Plant litter microbial communities from Arlington Agricultural Research Station in Wisconsin, United States - UWRJ-L049-202B-5 | ecosystem: Environmental > Terrestrial > Plant litter >... | reverse complement strand
TTTTTTTTTTATTTTTTAATTTTTTTTTTTTTAGATTATTAATTATTTAAATTTATTTTTTTTTTAAATTAATTTCGAAATAAAAATAATTCAATTTTAAATATTAATTTTTAATTTTAATATATAAAATTTTTATATTAATTTTTGGGTAATTAAATAAAATATAATATTTTATATTTTGTTTTAATTAAATTATATATTTATATATAATATATTTATAATAATTATTAATAAATAATTTTGGAAATATAAAAAAATATATTTTATTTATAATAAAAAAATTAATTAAAAATATTAAATAAAATAAATTATTATAATTAAAAAATTTAAATAAATCTATTAAACGTTTATTTATTATATTTTATTTTTTGATTAAATAATTTTTTAAATATTTAAATAAATAATTTTTTAAATTATTAAATTAAATTGTAATTTTATATTTATTAATAATATATAATAATAGTTCGAAATTATAATAATAAATAAATAAATTCAAATTAGATTTATTAATTAAAATAATATAATTTTTAATAAATAAATTAATAATAAATTTATTAGAAAATTTATTGAAAATTAAAAATTGAAATAAAAATATAATAAATAAAAATTAAAAAAATTAAATCAAAAATATAATAATAATTAAAAATATATTTTTTTAAAAAAATAATATTAATAAAATATAAAAAATTTGGAAAATAAAATAAAAAATTAATAAATACGAATTAATAAAAAAAATAATTTTTTTAATATAAAATTGAATATTTAAAATATAAAATAAAAATAAATTTGGAATATTGCGGAATAATCTAAAAATATTAAATTTTAATATAATTAATAAAAAAATCAAATTTATAAAATATATTAATATAAAAATTATATAATAAATAAATTATATAAAAAAAATAATTTTTAAAAAAAAAAAAAATTTGGGGAATTTTATATTTTAAATAAATAATATAATTATTAATAATAATAATATTTGAATAAATTTTATAAATTTTTAGTTTTTTTATATTAATTAAATTATATTAATATATAATTATATATTTAAAATTTTATTTATAAATAATATTATATAAAAAAATCTCAAATTTATAATTTTAAAATTTTAAATTTTAAAATAAAATATATATCGACGAAAATAATTTTAATTTAAATTAAAAATTATAAAAAATAATCTTAAATAATTAATTAAAAATCGAAATTTCAATCGATAATAAAAAAAAAAATAGATTTGGATTTTTTAATTTTCATTTTTTATTTTTTGTTATATAATCTTTATATTAATATTAATTTTTAAAAAATTAAAACTATTTTATATATAAAATATTTTAAATATAATATTCTTTTATATTTATTTAATTCTTTTATATATTATTAAATTCTTTATATTAATCCAATTGTTTTGATATTAGTATTATTTGAATTCGTTTATTAGACTTTATAAATATTTTTATAATAATTAATAAATCTAAATATTTTTTAAAGATATATAATAATCATATATAATAAAAAGATTATATTATATAACTGCGAATATTATTATCATTTTCTATATTTAATTAAAAAATTATTATTAATCGGATCCTAATGAATAAAAATATAAAATTATATATTTGATCTATTTTATAAATTATTTTATATAAATTAATAGATTGATAAATTTTTTAAAATAATTTGATAATTTTATATAACAAAATATTATTGGATATAATATATAATTTATATATTTTTATATAAAATAATATTTTTTATTATTAACTTTAATTATAATAATAAATAAAATATATTAATAAAAAATATATATTATTAAATTTTTTTTAGGAATATTTTATATAAAAATAAATCAAAAATTGAAATTTTATTAAATTTGGTATTAAAATAAAATATTTATTAAATAAATAATAAAAAAAAATCTATAATTTATATTTAATAAATTATTTAAATTTTATTATTAATCTAATTATAAAATTTAATATACCAAAATTTAATTCGAGTAAATCTTTATAAATAATCTTATATATATTAATATTTATTAATATTTTTTAAAATATTTCGATAATCTTATATAATAGAGTTTTTAATAATTTTTATTTTTATTATTTTTTTTTTTATCGCTAATAAATTATTAATCTAAATATTATAAAAAAAATTTCTAAATTTAATTCAAATTAAAAACAAAATTTATAATTATATATATTAGTTTATTATAATATTTTTTAATATAAAAATATAGTTTTATACAGAATAAAATATTCCCTCAAAATATTTTTATATTTTTGAATATATAATTGTTTTATTATTAATCCGATTATAAAAAATAAAATATCAAAATTTAATTTAAATAAATCCTAATAAAAAATTTTATATATATTAATATATTTTAATATTTTTTAATATATTTCAATAACCTTACACAGTGGGGTCTTTTGAGCCAAAAAACTGGTCCGTGCGCTCGCGTGTAAGGCACTGCCTTACACACCCAACTTTCGCCGGAATAAAGGATAGAAAGAATTAGCCAGTGTTCTAGTTGAATTGAAAGGTTAATAGAATTCGATTTGTGGATTACAAGTTTGGGTCCGCGCGAACCAGCCTTCCGCGCAAACCGGCCCTCCGCCAACTGGCCAGGCTGATTCGGTATGGCTTCGCGGTTGTAATGGGAGTGCATTCCTCGGAATAAGAATGATTTGACTAGCTTCAAAGGCTTGCATTTCGGGCACTTATAAAGAGGGAGTTTGATGCCATCAGAGGAGGTTGCAATTGGTACTGGATATTTGTTGGCTGGCCGTGGTATACGCAGTGGTACTGGCGTCCAACCTACTGGGAGCGGCGGCAGATTGACAAATTCGTAAATAGATACTATTATGAAAATAAATATTGTGAGAATACGTATATATCAAGCTGGTGGTTGTTAATAAAACGTGTAGAATATTGTTTCCCAGGGCGGGCTGGGAAAAGATAGAGAAAAGTGCGACGCGTAAATGGGCCCCACTTTGCAGGAAACAGAACGTTTTTATTGGCTGTAGGTCATGTGCATGATCACGGGACCAAAGTATCCAGCATATCCGGAAACTATCCGGATACTCTCAAAAACCTGGGTATCCATCCAGGTCTTTTTGGGCTGGGTTGAATATCCATCCAGGATAGGCTCTGGAGACTCCGGATTATCCGAATAACAAGTCTGTTCATACCTGGTGAGGGGTACTTCCAATATATTAAGACCTTCCAATCAAAGAAATAACGATCCCGGCTAGCGCCATGTCTGTTAATGCAATCAGCCATGTATGTTCACCGTTTTGTGTAACTTGCTTACTGATTAGGTGCCATCGATGCAACCCTTGGGCGGTTGCATCTTTATTTGAAAAGGCCTGCCCCGCAAAACTTCAGCCTTGCGACTTCTTTGACACGTCGGTCCACACTTGCGTTACAACCTACAATACTAAACCTCTGTCTCGAGGCTGTAACTTAAGAGATCGCATACAGACCTAGTGTTGCACTGATCAGTTGTTGCCCGTTCATCTTACAATCTTAGCAAAGCCAATATTTGACCGAGATCCTCGAAGTATCGCCCAATCTCGTTGCACCAAGCTACCATTACAATGACGGAGCAGCTACCTCTGCCCGAAGAGGTTGAAATGCCACCGAGAGATACTCAGGAAGTCTACCAGATGCACCAACTTGCGCCAGATTCAAAGCAGATTCGTATTTTAAACATCAAATCTACCAACGATAACGAGCCTATCAAGTGCAGCTTAGAGGTCGTGAACGTCGAAACAGATACCGGTTTTACTGCTCTGTCCTATGTCTGGGGCACCTACGCTATTCAGCCGGACACGATCATATGCGACGATATTCGATTTGAGGTTACCAGCAACTGCCACTCTGCCTTATGGCACCTGCGCAAGAAACTAGGCAGCTTTAGGATCTGGGTGGATGCGATTTGTATAAATCAACAGGACGGGGATGAGAAGTCGCAGCAGATACCACTCATGGGCGATATCTACTCCAAATCTGCTTTGGTCTATGTTTGGCTGGGCGAGGATACATCCGAAGATAAGAGTGCGGAAAAGTCCATGGCATATCTGTCTACTGCTGGTGTCCTCAGCTTCATCCAACAGTTTCCTAATGGGACCAAAAAGTACCGGCCGTATGCAGCAGCATGGACCCTCTTTACGTCGTGTTTCACGCCTGCGCGACACAGATATCTTGTCTACTTCCGTGAGCAAGTTCAGTATTATTAATGCCCGATACTAACATCGTGATCAGGCACAAAAAGACAACTAAGACAATATATAGACTGGACGGATCTTAATACTCTCTTGTATAAAGATTGGACGCGTCGCGTATGGACCTACCAAGAAATCCTTCTGGCTTCCCGGCCAGTTTTGGTATGTGAGACTTATCATTTGCCTTGGTCCGACGCTACATGGAGCCTGTTACTCTTGGCCAATTTCAGCAATGATAGCAGAAGACGTTGCCTCACTACTTGGATCGATTTACTACAGGACCGGAGGACGCTATCATTACCTGATCATACAGCAGGAGCTTCGGGTGTCACAATAGAAGAGTACGTTGGGTTTATTGATAAGGTGGCAAGAGCACGGAAAGTACTCGACTTGGTCATATTCTGTATAATTCTGGTAGTTCTGCTTGTGCCAATTGTCCCCGCCATCGTACTGGGGATTATCTTTGACGATCGTTTCCTCGCTATTTTTGTCTTTGCTTTACCGGCACTGTACGTCTTCCTAGATGGAATGGATCACTTCACGGGAGGGAACATCGCTATCGCCGACAACGACCAGTCTCAGGCACGCGGTGATATCATCTCTGGGATTTATCGGCGCGAGTCTCTAGATCCAAGGGATAAGGCATATGGGATGTGGTCTGTTCTTAGACAAAGAGGAGCGACTAACCTTCCCCTGCCGAGTTACAATCGAGAGATTGGAGAAGTGCACCAAACATTGGCCGTACAGCTTATACAAACTACGAGAAGATTGGACGCTCTCTATCTGGCAGCAGCACGAGGACATCATGGGTACCCTTCATGGGTGCCTGATTGGTCCGCAGGAAAAAGTAATACATGGGTGGACCTAGACCAGACGGCCAGTGCATTGATACCGAAGAATCATCTGACTTCTCCTGATGAGACTGGGGAAATTTGGTTTAACCAGGCATATACTGTTCTCAACGTCAGCGCCCGAGAGCGAGGAACCATCCAAGATTGCTTTGTCTTTCATAAAACGAGCGAAGAAGCTAGGGCTGTCGAGCAAGACCTACATCTTGAGAATCTAAGGGTGATGACGAGGTGTGCAGACTTAGCTGATCCCAAGCCAGGCACGTATTTCGATGGGGCGTGGCAGGGGACATATTGGCTTATGTATCACGGAGTACAGGAGTCTCGATCACCCCATTTAGAGATGCAAAGTGTATTGTACTTGGCCGCCAAATACGAAAATGAGGGTAGAACTAAAGAACTCGAGAAGGCTTTTCACCTCTGGTTCAACGGGAATCCTCTCAATAAGACGATGAAAAAACTCCTCGAAACTCAAATCCTTGTTTGTAACGCGCTGGCAGAATATGATCGGCGTATCTACCTCGCAAGTACATCGGAATCAACCGCACGATTGTTGTTCTCTGCACCCAATGCAGAAACGAATGATCGAATGATCGAAATCAAAGGACTGGAAAGGCTGCTCTTGGTGCGCTCTGTCAACGACTCCAATCGAGCAGTACAGCTCGTGAGCCCCGTAAAATTCCCATGGCCCCGGCTGGCCAAACCCTTGAGAATATCCGAGAGATTTGGCTCAGAGCCCGACTTCGTTCGGTATCAGATCTACTAAGACGGAGAATTAGTGTCCTTGAACGTTCCAACGGTTAGTGCAAATTATGAGAATACTGCACCAATATCTTTGGAAGGAGCAAACAGCGACCTTCATAAAGTGTTCGCCTCGTTTCAGATGGCATATGGATACATCCTATCTAACAGTGGACAAGTATAATTTTCCGCGAAGGGTTCTTGTTTTCGTGAGATCCACGCGGGGCTAAAGCTTTGAACATTCCTATGTATTCAGTTTGTACTCTATCTAAATATAACATGGTATCTACTCAGGAAAATGATACATGGCTTCCCCGAAAACAGATAAAGTCTGCTTTATATGAACTAGAAGTATCATTGGATAACAGGAATACAAGACTTTTGTTGGTGGGGTAGGGGCCACATAAAGTATGATAATTCTCGTGTTCTAATCTTGCTAATATCTCTTGGACATATCCAGGTACAGTTACAACACACAATTTGGAAAAACGTAAAACTCTTAGAAAGCTAAGGTAAGTTAATTCACCAATAACGGCGTCCCTTGCTGCTATCTATGACGTTGTTTTGATGGTCGTAACACCAGTCCATTATATGATCGGATCCATGACTTATAGATGTAGTCACCAAGAATTCCTTCGCCCTATTACTTCGACGGGGCGATCACAATTACCGCAATAGGTCGATAGAAAGTGGCTTTTAAATGCAATTGACAATATTTGGGGGGATCAGGAGATGCTCGAGGAGTAGAGGGCCAGTTTCGAGGGTCTCCCAATTTCTCTAATCTCCCTTCCACAATCCTTTGCATACTTTCTATAAAGGGCTGTTATTGTAAAAGCTGAATTGGAAGGATATATATATTTCTAAGGGGAGAGACCCCTGAACCCCACTCTTTTCTTCCTCAGTCTCCTCAGCTTCTGGCAGTGTAAATAGGTTACATTAATGTAAATCACATTAGGAGTTTTCTTATTTTTGACCAATCAGAGATTTTAATTTTTAACTCCCTTGGTTTTTTGCGTGCTTTGCACGCACAACCTACCCTCGCGGGCTTCAAGAGGTGACGCTGTGCTGTGACAAGGAAAGCCGTTAGGCTTTAGTACTGTTCCAATTGATGCAAACACAAGCGAGTCCTCATCGAGCCCGCTCACAGCAAAAATATGCCAATAGCCCTGGAGGGAAGCTTTGACTTCCAGACCATGCTTTGAACTCAACAGAACTGGTCGATTTGTACGCGACTGTCGGAGCGCTTAATCAGCAATGAACCAGCGAGCCGCGACGCGTCTTCCCAGCTTTTGTGTAGGACTTGCACATGAAATTTATGCTCCAGGGAACAGCTTTGCAACTATACCTAGCCAATTCGAAAAGTATGACCTGCGATGCCCTCCCACCGTCGATTTCCAGTGCGCTTTGCTGACTAATTCACAGACATCCAGCGAGATCGAAAACCTTCCTCGAAATCCTATTGTTAGAGATCAGGAGCTTGATATTCCAATACGTCTTTAGAGCCACGAAAGGATGCGTGGGGCTCATACCCACGAATGGCACGGCGCCTCTTCGTTACAAAATACCCGACAAGGGTTGGTACCGGTGACCCCAGAAAGCCGGATCATGTTTCGTGTCACCAAAGATCGTCACAATTGACCAGATATACCGGCTCGGACTGTTTATTGTATTTTTTGTGCGTACCTAACCATTGTATGAGCCAAGCCACAAATATATCTGCAATTGGGGAAAACAAATACTACGCAATTTTCTCAGAAGACAACGCCGTTGTATTGACTTAAGAGCCTCTTTGAGTGATATCAAGATGGACATTGAGATCTTCACCCCTCGGAGAATTCAAATTTTATGCCCAATCAACTTTGTGGGTGGTCTAAACATATCATTGAGTGTACGGATTGAGAATATTTAGTCAAATGATTGGAGCATCGTAGACGTCGTGTGATAGGGCTGAGGGTAGCGCTGTAGCGTTGTCTGGGTAGCGCTTGTAGTACAGTAGCGTTGTGTAGTACAGTAGCGCTGTGTGGTAGCGGGAAATTCTCAAAGTATGAAAAGGGGTAACTGACGCTCAATGTATCAACCTTATGAAGTCGTTCCAAATACGCAAGTCTAGAAGCCCGGGAATAATAATGGCAGATATCACAAGGAAGATAGGCAATCAAAAGTATCAAAAGTATTTAACAAGGTGATAGTTTCGTGGATTTAAATTCCAATGGGATGATTCTGAGTTGCCTAGAACTATTTCCATATCATATTGCCATTTTATTGCTGATGCTTTGACGGCGGCGAGGACTGTGAATCAGCTCTTCTCCGCTTTCGGTGATCCGATGTTCCAAAAAAGCAATCTAGACCTTGAACTTTGATCAGATGACTGAGTATGAAAGATGCCCCGCTGATGTTACAGGGTGATAATGATCCTTCTTGAAGACTAATAGAAATAGGTGTTTTTCTATCTGGAATACTAAAACAAATCCTTCTCTTGAAATTATTATTCTTGTCAAAGAAAGATCTATTTTTCATTAACCCTGCCAAAGGCTGCTCTTGAAAAAGTAAGCTTTGCTGCAGTTTCACATCAATGACAGTGGAATATTATCTTGATTCTGCCTCCTAGGATTTCATGTATTGAATAATGTTTACGATTTGTGTCTTTGATATATGATAAAGATTGTTTGATCTGAAGGAGCCCAAATCAGGATTGGAAATTCTGTTAGTTGGCAGTATCCAATTATGATTTGTATATCATAACGGATTCAAATATCAAAGTATAAATAAGTTCATTATGTCACAAAGCAGTATTGCGGAAACACCAGAAACAATTCACCTTGCAAACTAAACAACTCAAATATCTTTCTTAATTCCTACCACGCGAAACATTCTCGGTATCAGAGAAATACTCAAACTCCCTCGGCACGTCAGCTTCCTCAACCCCCTCTTCAGCCAGTTTCCGTAAAGCCACAGCATCCTCCTCCACCCTCCTTTTCGCCTTCTCCGCCTCCACCTCCAACAACAGCTGGGACGGCTTCATCTTCCCCACGAAGTACTTGGACCTCCACCCAAGTCCTTCCAACGCCTCTTTAGTTGCCGCAATTGCCGCATCATGCTTCGGCTTCAACACACGAACAAATTCCGCCGGATCCTCCACCGCCAATCTCAACCCCTCACTCCTCTCCTATTCATCCATCTCCCCCCGAACGCCACATTCGCCACCGTTTTCTTCAATGCTGTATTTTCCTGCAGCAGTTGCTCCATTCTCTCGTTCATTGCCAAGAAAGTCTCAGTTTCCTCAAAAGAGGGCGGCTTCATAACTGGCACGCGGGGGACCTTGGTAGCCTCGTCTTCCTATAGCACAATTAGTCTAGCTTCAATATAATTTCCATTTAGTTACATACCTTGATCATGAGTTGCTCATATTCCTCAATCAATACAAAATATTCGTCGGATAGTATTTTGGGTTGGGGAAATCGGAGTTCTCTTTTTTCAGATAATAAAACAATATTTTCTTTTAATTTCTCGCAATTTGCGAGATACTGAACCATTTTTTTTCTCTAAATAATATTAGCTTATAAAATAATCGATTTAGATTTAGATATACCAATTCTTTCTGTAGTAGATTTTCGTTTAGTTGTTCAATTTCGTCCGTAAGTTGTTTTTGTTTCTCAAAATTCTTAATATTAATAAAATATATTATCTCTCTCGTTTTAGTAATTATAACAATTAAACCATAATAGACCGGTATTTGCTATTTAAATCCTTTTTCTCCCTACAATATATAGATATTATGTTTTCTAGACCGAATTCTTGGTTCTGGTTCTACTTTTTGGTTTTTTTATTTCGCTCAATTGTAAGATTTCGGACAAAACCAAGTTGATTGAGTTTGGGTTTTTTATTTATAAAACCAACTGGACGGCCTCTACTATGTTTTATAAGTATAATATTATCGTTTTGATCAGCCATATTGTTTATTGAATATTTGATAAAGATTTCAAAAATCTCAAAACTCGAGTAATATTATTTTGAATTTTTATATTTATTTTTAATACGATTTTTATATAAATAATTTATTAAATTATGACGCGTGAAACAAAATTTGAAACTTTTCGTAATATCGCGATATAAATAACTTATTAAATATTTTTTTATTTTCTACCAATATTTTTTTATCAACCTCAAAAATAATTAAAATTTAATAAACGATTTTGAAAAATATATTAATATTGATTAGATATTTAATAATTTTATTTTTATTAGCTAAATCTGCGATTTGGTTGTTTTATTTTTAGAAAAAATAACAAAACTCGATATTTGGATTGGAACCGTAACTCTAATTAGGTTCAAAATCCCCTTAAGTGAGATCCTACAATTCGTACCGGGCGTTATATTAACTACCGCCGAAACGGTCAAGAACGAGGCCAAGGCCATCAAAGAATTATAGACGGCAAAATTGGGATATGAGGCGTCCAAAGCTCAATAGGAGCAAATGCTTACAGAATTGAAGACAGAAAAGGCTGCTTTCGAGCGACGCAAGTCGAGAAACAGCATCGAAGCTGCACCCCTGGACCCCCGGCCAATTTCGGACCCCTATCTCCTCACCTCTCTCCCCTCTACCATCCAAGTCACCGAGCTCTTCGAACCCCTCCAAGCGCTGCTGAGCAATGCTCAGCTTATAAAAATTCCGGAATGCTTCGATGACCAAGATAACGACTTCCTCAGAACCATCCGGACATTTGACAAGAAGACGGACAAGCCATGGAGAAATGGAAGATTTTGCGGGAAATGCCGCACAACAAACCAAGGTCAAGAAAGGTGCCAGAAGAGTGGAATCCCTTGCAAGAAGTGCGAGAAGGCCTGGTGTGTCTGGCCTCTAGGCGACAATGTCTTCGCTGTTTTCGGCCCTCCAACGGGCGTTCAAACCCTCCCTCTCACCTCATCCGCCACCGCCCAACCCTCCTCCTCCTCTCAACCCTCTCTTACTTAACTGGGGAGCTCGCTCCGCGGATCAGCCTCCGCATTGGCATTTATGCCGTGGTTCAAATCCACCTCCAATTTATTGGTGCTCCATTCGGGGTTGACCCAGATCATAAGTCCACCTTAATGCGGTGATTTGGGCTGAGTACCTTAGGGGAAACCAACGGACTCGATAAGTTTGATATTCTTTTGTGAAACAGTATATAATATTACTTCCAAAAAATACTGTAATTCTTATCTCATAATAGAGAACAGGTAAAATTACTACCCACCGTCACATATGTTTCTGTTTGATTGATGTTGAGAGAATGCAGTTGGTTGAGTATCTCCAGTCCCAACTATCCCCAATATCAAAAATGTGTAGACTAACCTTTCTTTAATGTGAAGTTGAACAGGTTCTGAAAGAGTGGCTGATATAGTGGAATTCCAGAGTATTGAGGGCGTCTGCGAATTTATAGATCCATTTTGTCGGCTGCAGACCGCCTTGCATGATATTAAGTGATATACAAATATATATTTCTACAAGTCCAGTAATATGACTAGTTTAGTACTAGTACAAACTGGGCGAGGATAGAATTAAAAATAATTCCATAGAAAAGGCATTTGAATATATGCTGAAGTATGTTCATCTCGCTGAAGCCCCTGAGGCCCTGCAATATGTATCAACCCAGGCACTAAAGGAAACTATATATAATTGAGAAATAGTCCCAACTATTGATTACTTAGAAACTTCATAAGTATAAGGATTCATAATTGATAATCCTTAAGAATGCAAGATGATAATAGGCACCGCGTTTCAAAATCCACCACGCTAGGCTTCTCCCTAGACCCCCAAGACGACCAACTAGTATGTATGCTTTTCCTGCTCAAAGCGCGTGCGGCATTTGAGCATAGCACTTGAGCATAGTCTAAGATTTGCAATCAGTACCTCATTTGATGAGAGCGCATATCTTCTGTCGGACTCCTTGGAAGGAAAGAGAGTACGCACCGGAATGGTATCTGATCGCGAAGTACCGAAGCTCAAGGCAGCTTCGCCAAATTGTTTTTCAAATGCTAAGTGGCGAAATGCATCAATAACTTGAGAAATTGTAAATAACTCTACGGGTGACAAGGGCCTAAGTTTCCCTTCCCTTAGCAATTCCATAGATCTGTACAGTAGTCTAGATTTCATCAATATCCAGAATAATAGTCCTGAAGTGATTTGCCTACCGATGAATAGTCTGACTTGTATTTTCACTTCGGGACTAAAATATCTCACCCAAATCGAACCTTATTAAACTTACGCCCCGATTGAGAGCGCGGATGTTCAACATCGTGTCTTCAACAATAATGCTCTTTCCTACATAAACGAATATCCCATAATCAGCAACAGCATCCCAGATTCCCTGTATAATGTCACTCGTCAATGTGTTAAGCACGACATCTACTCCTTCCCCGCTTATTGCTTCTGATAGATCTGGGGGTAAATCTGCGTTCCAAGATTCGAAGATGTGGGACGATGGAAATTGTAAATCTTCTATTAGAAAAGATCTTATAAATTCTGACTCGACTATGGCAAAAATCTGTTTGAGCATCAGTGTTGCTAAGTATTTGCTAAAAGTGACTCCATATTGTTTGGAGAGATATACTGTACCTCTACGCCTTTGAGTTGTGCAACCTATATAGCGGCTATTCCTACGCCTTCCGCAGCTGAATGAAAGAGCGTTGACTAATACGTTAACATGTCCATCCTTTTTCTAAGAGATTTCATCTTACTTAAACGAAATCTGATTTAGCACACTCCTCCAAGGCATGCAGCGCGGTTGCGAAAACTAGTAGGATTATAACCATGGTTTATAACAAAACGCATCGGCTCTAAATTGGGCGAATAGAAACGGTTGGTTCGATATATACATAGAAAGGCTCATCATAGGTTAAGCGACAATAGGTCCAATCTGGTACTCCTCTATATATTTCCCCGTAGCTCGAAGCCAGTACATCGACCCGATCACGGGATTTGAAAATAGACCTGTTGCTGTTATGATACCAAAGAACTGGAGAGCGCAGCTTCTATTCCGTATATCAATTTTGTCCGTTAGGGATTCCAAGTCCTATAGGGGTTTCTTTTCTTCTATCGATTATGCATTGGAAAGATAGAGATTGTATTTATTTTTGCATCAATGCCCATAGCCCTGACCTATACCTCGAATTAACCTATAGTGACGGATTCCTCCTTCTCTACCTCCTCGAAACGTAGAGAATTAATATCACGCGTATTTTTGATCCCAAATTTCAAATATCTATATTCTCCAAACGGGACTTTCTCCAAATACCTCATTTTGCGCTTGTCAAAATTCGCTATTGAGAATTGTACCTGGTATGATGCGGCTATAATAAATTAGCCTTCGTGCTGTCGGAACTCGGTGTCTGGTCCGCCGGCACGGTCCATAAACTCTTTGTAATTAATGCATCGATAAAATAAGGGAAATGAAAATACCATATTAATTACCAATAAATATTAATCCGGATATTCTATTTAGTAAGATGATATCATATCAGAGAAAACCAAGGATACACCATATCTGCGGCCGAAAAGCCTGAATCATACAATCATAAAAAACTTTATAATTCGGAGTTTTTGAGGATATTAATGAGCGAAGGATGGAAGAATCAAGATTCGGGAAAAAACATATGGTTCTTGTCCAGAATCAGGTACGGTATGCGGATTGTTTAAGTGGAAGATAAATACCAGCCATCCTGAATCCCAAACTTCGGTTTGTGTAGAAATTTAGTTACCTAATAAGAAACTCGCGGCTGGAAAAACTGCTCAAAAGGCAAAAATATATGATAAATTCGGCTTTGAAGTTCCCCCGAATACCCCACTTGGCTTACCCCTCATGAGATCCTTACACTAATTAATTGGCTATAAACAAATCTACTCTCTTATTCGGATATATCAATGTTTTTTTGCACCAATCATGCATGATTCCACTTAGCCTATTGCGAGTCTGACAATTCTACAAAAGTCACCAGAATATAAATACCTTTCCCTATATGCTTCTACAATATCTAAGTGAATTTACAAATATTATAACAATAAAGCCTTCAATACATTTCATTGCGTGGTTATTCCTAGGCGTACCCACATCGGCGATTAATTTCTATGTTTCCCCTAGCAATACCGATAACAATTCTGGTATATTTATAAGCCAATTTTTTCTGATTTTTATAATAATATAACAGGTAGTCCGAAATCAAGTTACAAAATCAATAATAGAAAATATTATTATTAATTTAACTGATGATATTTACTCTTTTTCGGCGCTACTAAAACTTACCTTGTTAGATTTTAATAAAAATAATTTTTCGGTTAATTGGGTAGGACCAGGCGCAATAATATCTAACGATTTTAAAATTAATAACTAGATAGCTAAATTTAATAATATATATTCTACCAAATTTCCGGCTAGTACGAAATCATATAATTTTTATATTAATAAATAAACTTCTAATTACGTAAAGAAAAAAAATAATCAATCAGAAAGATATTACTTTTATTAATATTTCTATAAAATAAATATTATCATTGTATAACTAAATAACGGATATTTAAGGGATTACTAATACCGAAGTTTGCTTTATCAGCTCCTTCATAGATTGGTATGTACTAATTTTATCTATTAAAAATAAAAAGTTTGTTATAAAATAAAATTAATAATTTAATAATAATTAAAATTATAATATTATTACAAATCTAAATATAGATTTTGGAATTTAGATACAAAATATTTTGGGTTTATTAATTGAAAGAGGTTAGTTCTATCTTGATTCAATTGTAGGAAAAATGTACTATAAACTTCTAAATAGCGAAAATATAATTACAATAGAAACATATCTTGCGATCCTAGATATGCTCATATTAATTGATAGGACGTACGATACTCCAATATATGATATTTCATTCACAGGGATTAGTTTCGTAAGTTCTTATAAAACTTTGATTATAATAATATTGATTTAGCTAATTTTCTTAGGTACATACTACTTGGCTCCAAGTGACAAACACAAGCTATGTTGACGAGCAAACTGGCGGTTACATTTACGAGAACAAAACTTATATTTTTTTATATTTCAAATTTATATAGCCCTGGTGGTACCAAATATTTTCAGCTGTTTAAGTCAGTGTTACAAAAAATATTATATTTATAAGCAGCAAATATATATAGTTTGGTTTTGGAAAAATTGGTATAAATAATAACCAAAATGTATATATTTTAGAAGTTGGCCTTAACGCCAGTTTTATTTCTGTTAAAGATAGATATTTCAGTCAGGTCATGGGTAATAGTATTATTACAGGCGGAATCAGGGCTGATGCTCATCACCCTTCTAATAATCGTATGCTAAATACATATATTGAAATCTCCAACAACATATTTTACAATATTTCTTCGCTCTACAGCTCTACTGTATCAATATTTCTGTTGCACGTATTGCACTACGTGCTGGCTGCCTTGGTGCCTGAGGCACCACATATGTAAATAACCTCACTTCCTGCCCCTACGGCACCATCATCTCTTAATATACATACACACACAGCATTTACTGC
>Ga0247778_1001069_pt1 | contig 15384 bp, 14 predicted proteins | sample UWRJL049202B5_FD_179939 | JGI IMG/M metagenome (GOLD analysis project Ga0247778, IMG submission 179939) | Plant litter microbial communities from Arlington Agricultural Research Station in Wisconsin, United States - UWRJ-L049-202B-5 | ecosystem: Environmental > Terrestrial > Plant litter >... | reverse complement strand
CTCACTCCCCCCGATCGCGGCCCCCGGCGCATCCTCCTTCTTCCCAAACCAGCCCATCCAACTCTGCCTCTTAGCAGCCTTATCCTCCTCCGCACTCGTCTTGCGCATATTCTCCGGGTGATCAGCAACTAACCTAAGCGGCCTTGGTTTATTCCCCGCAAACGTCGTTGCCTTTTCCCCACCTCCTCCTCCTCTAGGAGGAGATTGACTAGGCGGCGTACTCACATCGCCCGAATCACCGCTCGTGCTGCTGGTTTCGCTCTTCATGCCCGGGAAATTGCCCGTGGTGGCTACTTGGCCTGTACTAGGGACTCTATGCGCTGCGTTGGGGTTTCCTGTTGTGGGCGGAGGAGCGAAGAAGGATTGGGAGTGGCGGGGCGTTTGGGGACCATGGAGGGGAGGCGAGGCTTGCCCGCCTTTGTACATTTGATTTACGACGCTGGCGGCGCCACCGGTGTATTGTTCGCTCTTTGGGCGGCCACCGGTGCGGAAGGAGGACGAGCGGTTCAGGCCGAAGGGGATGCTGGGTGCGGTGTCGGGGTCTGAGACCGCGGAGTGGGAAGAGGGAGGTGGTTGCATTACTGATTGGGGGCGTGGACGTCTTGTTGCGCCCATTGCTACTGATTTTGCTCTTTGCAATATCGAGGCCCCGCTTGCTTGCTCCGGAGGTGGAGGCGGCAGCTCTTTTTGAGTGTTGGCCCCTGGTTTGAAGTCGGAGGATTGGTCTAGGATGGCTTCGAAGTCTTGGTGTTGGAGGAGGCGCTCGATGATTTTGTTGATGTATAGTGTTAAGGCCTTGTTTTGGTCTTTGGCTGATTTCAGCTCTGCCTCCAATCTTCTGTAGTTGTCGCTTTCTCCTTCGTCGGCCTCTGAGAGCTCATCTGCTAGGCTTGGGGCTGCTGTTCGTCCTTCGAGCGCGCTCAGCGCGTCTGGATTTGAAGCAGAACCCATGAATTCGCTCTTGGTGAAATCTCCGGTTAATGTCTTCTCGGAAAGTAGTAACTGATAGCTCTCGTTGTCCTCCATAAGTCTTGCGTTTGTCATGCGAGCTTCCAAGAGTAATCGTTCGACTTCCTGCATGCGCCCGCCGCCCATGTTCTCTGATTCGACCAGCTTGATCTGAGCTTCTGCGAGTTCCAAACGAAGAGATTCGATTAGGCGGTCTTTTTGTAGGATCAATTTCGAATTATTGCGGGAATCGCTGCGACTTAGGCCAGATGGAGGAGCGAATTGGCCACCTTCAAGGCTTGGGGAGGTGTTGTTGGCTAAAAAATATTAATAGAATGTCTTATACGCAGGTAACCGTACTTACAGCGTCGTGACAACCTCGATTCTTCATCAGTATTGGATCTTTGGCTTAGAGAGTCCTTCAATCGTTGGATAATAGTTTGCATCTCCTCCTCGCGGTTGGCCATTTCCTCCCTCTCCTTGGTCATAGAGCTCCTCTCCGCCTCGTATATAGTTTCCATCTCCCGGCGCTGTCTTAAGGCATCGCGCTTCTGATTTTCCAGCAGCTCCAGCTTTTCGTCGCTCTCATGTACGCGGTCCTCAAGCTTCCCTTGCTCTTGCAGAGCTTCGTCCAATCTTGATTGCAGAACCTGAGCTTGCTTCTGAAACTGCTCAGATGCAGTCTCGGCCTTGTGCAGTCGCTCCTTGAGGTCATCCAGCAGCGCAACGGTTTCTGCTCGAGCGTCGTCGTCCGCGTTAGTTGTCGCGCTGCTTTGGCTGAGGTTTGAAGTACCTGCTCCGGGTCTCTGCATCGCTGATCTGGCAGAAGCACCGCCTCTTACTGATCGACTACGCGCGACGCCGTTGGCTGTTGCTGAGGAGGAGGGTGTCGGCGACCGAGCTGGACCTCTCGATGGGGATGGCGATGCGTTCGGAGGGTCTGTAGAAGATCTGCGAGCGCCTGCCGTGCCGGCAAGTGGCTTCTTGGTAGCTGTATTCATGGTAGAGATAGTGTGAATAGATGCCCGTGAAGCAAAAAAAGTTGTGTTGTGTCGAGCAAACAATCCAGAAGCTCGGAGTCGCGCAACTAAATCCTGGCGATCCTTGGTGATAGTAATAATAGCAACAGCTAAGCCTCGAGACGGAGGTTGAGGAATGTCAGATTATCTGAGGATCGGCGAGGGAGATATGCAGATAAAAGGTTCTTCAGCGAGTGTGGATGTGAATATGGATGTGGATGTTTTATCTGGCATGTTCGTTGCTGTTGACATTTGATTGCGCCTCGACTCTGGATGGTTGCGCGACTTGTCCTGAAATCAACGGCGATGCATAACAATAAAGCTTCGCGTAGGCAATAGCACGGTCATTAAGACAAGGAAGGCATGTAATTCTTGAATTTGATTTCCGGTCTCATGGAGATTGAAACGCCGGGTGGCCGGGAGATGCTTGGATTCATGTGGTTTAATCAGTAGCAGAGGCTGTTTATGGTGATATCTGATTCATTTATTGAGGGATCATCCTGTTTGGAGCAGCAAACTCAGGTCATCTTAGGAAACACACAATTTTCTCGGATTGAGTTTCTACAGACACAACAGTAATACTTGAAGAGTAAACAATAATATCGAGTCCATAGAACAAGGGGAGTAATAAGGTTACGTGCATCGTGGTCGTGCAGACTTCATGCAAGTCAGAATTTGGAGGATGGCTGGCATGTATCACGTGACATTGATTCATGTGACTAAATGGGAGGCTTCCATGCGCTAATGTCGGCTTAGCTCTAGCGCCTGCACACTCGTCGCGAACTTTCCTCAAGAAATTCTTCATCCATCAAAATCGCCGGAGCGACAATCGAAAATCACATTCAAGATCAACATCCAATCTTGACACCGCAACGATGGCACCCACAAAGAAGAACAAGAAGAATGCCGAGGGCATCAACAGCAGATTGGCGCTCGTCATGAAGTCCGGAAAGGTCACTCTTGGATAGTAAGTTATCATCATCGTCTCCATCCGACTTCACATTGCTAACAACAGTCTAGCAAGTCGACCCTGAAGACCCTCAGATCTGGCAAGGCAAAGCTCGTCAGTAAGTTAACCAAGAGCTCTCCAAATCCTCGACGCAGGCAATTAACATATTCTCCAGTCATTGCCGGCAACACCCCTCCTCTCCGAAAATCTGAGCTCGAGTACTACGCCATGCTTTCCAAGACCAACGTCCATCACTTCGCCGGTAACAACGTACGTACATACCTGTCCTTGCTCAGCGGATGAAGCATGCTTCTCTGCGCTCACCCTGCGAAAAAGTCGTCAGACTTTGGAGGGAACAATCTTGCTAACAGTTGCTCTCACAGATTGAGCTTGGAACTGCTTGCGGTAAGCTTTTCCGCTGCTCTACCATGGCAGTCTTGGATGCTGGTGACTCCGATATCTTGAGCGGAGAGACCTCGTAAGGGAACGATCTGGTTGATGGACCTTACGGCGCAAAAGGATGATTTCATGGGTCATGCGTGCATATTCTGCATAGCTCTAGCATAGCGAATGATACCTTTCATCCAGGCACAATTTGCATTTATTCTCGAGAGCTCTTGTGACCAGATTCTTTTCATGGTGGAAATTCGACATGATGTGGGAACTTTTATGGACAAGTGAAAAGCCCAGAAGGGTGGCGATGTGATTTCAAAGCAAGAATCATAGTGACTCATTGAACATAGACCAATCCTAAAATTAAATAACCCTTCAAAACTATACTGTGCCTCTTTATTGTGACTCTTCATCGGCCTCATTCTCCTCATCCGACCCCGAAATCCAGCGATAAAGACTGTGGTGGCCGCTGCGATTAGGGTTTCTTGCTAAGCGAGCTTTAGCGTCATTTTCGCTGCTGAGAAATCAAAGTCAATGTCGAATCTCACAAGAGCTTCGATTCCCCGAACTCAACTCCCATCTCAACAACAAAGCCAGCCACCTCGAAAAAATCATTCAAGATGGCCCGTCGTCCCGCGAGATGTTATCGTTACTGCAAGAACAAGGTGCGTGAGACTCGTCTGCGTCGCAGAGGATGCTGTGGTTAGGAATATTCAACGCTCGCCACATCTTTTGTGGGATGGGGTTTGCGAGCGTTCCACGACTCTGCGAGGGCAATAATGATGGGAAATATGCAAAAGCTGACATTTTGCGCCCCATAGCCGTACCCAAAATCCCGGTTCAACCGTGGTGTACCTGATCCCAAGATCCGTATCTTCGATCTTGGCCGAAAGCGTGCGAACGTCGACGAGTTCCCTCTCTGCATCCACTTGGTCTCCAACGAGTATGAACAATTGAGCTCTGAGGCTTTGGAGGCTGCCCGTATTTGCGCCAACAAGTGAGTCGATGTCCCAAAATGCGGGGTCGAGGAGGAAATTACTCGGCTGCGCGAAGATGGTGATGGAAGGAATTAATTGCTGATGATGATATTCAGGTACTTGGTCAAGGTTGCCGGAAAGGAAGGTTTCCATCTCCGTGTCCGCGCTCACCCATACCACGTTGTCCGAATCAACAAGATGTTGTCTTGCGCCGGTGCCGATAGACTGCAAACTGGAATGCGTGGTGCTTGGGGTAAGCCCAACGGAACTGTTGCCCGTGTCAACATTGGTCAAATCATCTTGAGTGTCCGAACTCGTGATTCCCGTAAGTTTCCAGTTGCTGCGTGTCAAAATCAGTTTCTAACCTCCACTCAGACCGTGCTACCGCTCTCGAGGCTCTCCGACGATCCCAATACAAGTTCCCTGGTCGCCAAAAGATCATCGTTTCCAAGAACTGGGGCTTCACTCCTCTCCGCCGCGAAGAATACATGGAGAAGAAGCAGGGTGGCAAGGTTTTGGTCGATGGTGCTTATGTTCAGTTCTTGAGCAACCACGGAAAGTTGGCGGACAATGTTAGACGTTTCCCAGCTGCTTTCCAGGAGGCATAGATGCGGAGGATAAGAAAAGGAGCATTTGGCAGCAGGAAGGCGTACATTTGATTTGCAGTGGCTGGATGGCATATGTCTTATGACATGAGGTTTTCAGATCATTGTACTTACGGAATTGCACGACTTCACCAGCATTTTTTCTATGAGAGACTTTCAGGGATGGTTTGGCATGTCTACGTGAATTTCTCCGAGAACTCTAATCAGGTGTTTTAAGAGTCACGATTACTACGTAAGAATGCCTCCAAATCCCTGATCCGTAAGCCAAGTTCAAAGCCCGAACAAAGAACCTTATTCCGAACATCCCATTTCTTTCTTACACCGTCATCTCTTACACCCAAGACTCTCTTGACTCAAACATGAGATCTTGAGATTCCGGTTGGCTGGTCCAACTGCGGGAATGCCCATAAATGCACTACAGGCCCCCTAACCCATTTCATCATCGGGCTGCACGATAAGACTACGGTATCGGATTACAATGCGCCCCCTGAACGACATTTAGTGTGGTAAGATGGGATGAATATATTAATATGCTGGCATCTAGATAATCATTTAGATTGGCGCGATTACTGATTCTTTTTCTTTCAACGAATATTCACATCAATATTTAATTTTCCTATGATATCTCGGTGAGTGAGTGGCTTAACTTTGAAACAAGCTCCCCTTATCGATACCACGTGGAGGCCGACGAGCGGAATGGTGATCATCAGCTAAGAGACACACGACCACTGAGCGCGATATCCCCTCTTCCAAACGCCATTCCTCCGTATCCTCTACCTCTATACCCTTCTCACGAACAAAGGGGTATTCAATCCAATACCCATACCCTTCACCTCTAATCCGCGCAGACAAAGGACGGAATAATCACCCTCCTTGTTTCGTCGCGCCACCAAAATCCAAATAGCCTGATCGCGAACCCTCAAATCCAGCATCTAGACCCCTACTACTAGTAGTTGGCCTCATCCAACAGCACAAATACATTCTTCTGTGTATAGCAGAAAAGAACAAAGAAACAATGGCTTTCCGCCACCCAACAACCTACCACGCGCCTCCCCGCCAACTCCCCTCTCAGCCTCAACCCCTCCAAACCACACCCCAAACTACCCAAGATCCCTCTATCCGCGACTCCCAAGAATGGATTCTCTTCTCCCCCGGCGCAGCAGATTCCACCGCTACATCCACAGCACGGACACGAACCGCTGGCCTGAGCCATATCAGTGATTTCGGCAGTTTGGATACTGCGGCTAGGAGTTATGGATACAGCGTCGACGATGCTAGTAGTCAGGCTGTAGACGAAGACGGGGAGCTTGATAGTCTGGACTCGCATCTGCATGAATTCCGTACAGAGCCTTCTGTATACCGGGGCGAGACGAGAGAGAGTGGGACGGTGTTACCAACGCATGATGGTCTTGGGTCATTCAGAGTAGATGGAGCGGGGCAGGAAGTGCAGGAACATTTATATGCTTTTGAGCGGTATAACCCGCGACGGAGGGGGAGTGTGAAGCGGCGGAGAGATAGTGTGGAGTTGGGCTTTCTAGACGATGAAGTTGAGCGCACAAGAAGGATTGAGCGATGGAGAATGGAGCAGTCCCGGTTATTGGTCGATGAAATACAAAAAGAGACTCGAAGACGGAAACAAAGTCTGAGTTCCGAACGTCGAGTCTCCGTCTCAGTCGCAGACAAGGAACGAGAAGATGAAGCGAGCATGAATACAGACGTCGGCAAAGAAGGCCGCGAAGAAGAAGGTTTCTGGAGCCGCATTACGAGACGCGTTATTAGAGATCTCATGGGCGTAGACGACGAACTCCTCTCAATAATATTCGGCGAATCCCTCCCCCAAGACGACGACCTCTCTTCTACGCCAAAAGCACACAGCCATAACCTCGTCCCCGTCGACGACTCCTCATCCTGGGAATACCGCCTCCTAGAACGCATCGCGCGCGAACTCGGCATCCTCGTCTCCCAAATCTCAGACCACCCAGGCGCTTTCTCCACGTATCTTAAAACAGCCACTGCTCCCCTCCCATACGCCGGTCTTCCCGTAATCCCGGAAACTTCTCGCCCTCTCACCCAAACTTCTCAGGATCCAGCGGAACCGAAATTCAGACCAACCCTACCACTCCCAATCCCCTCATCTACATCTCTAGCTCCTCCCGCAGAGCAAGATATAAACGCCACACCCCGCGCATCCGCCATGAGCAGAGAAGAATGGGAGAAAGAACTAGACATAAACCTCGTATTCCGCTACCTCCGCTCCCGCTTCTCCTCTTCCCCTTCAAAACCCCCCACCTCGCCCTTCCCTGACTCACTATCTCTCTCATCACCAAATTTCACAACTAGCCATTTAGCGACGGCAAGCACGGCAGATACAGCGGCGCGAGCGGCGAGAGTTAGGGCTCATCATCCGTTGGTTAAGAATGGGCCTGGGGGGAGGAGGAGGGTTGATGGGAGGACGTGGAAAGTTAGTGTGCCGGCTGGTGGGGAAGGGGGGTTGAAGAGGAGGGGCAGTAGTAGTTGTGCTAGTGAGACTGGCAAGGGCGCCGGGGGAAGCTCGAGACATTATTGGGATTTTGGGGGTAGGAGTTCGGGGAGTGCCGGGAGTTTTGGGGGTGGGATGGGGAGTTGGGGTGAGGTGTAGCTTACTCCCAAGTTCTGGTTCAGATAGTTGGGTTTTAGGGTTAGGTTTTAGAGGGGAGAGGAAGAAGGTTGTGAGAGGTGTAGATGATGTATGACATGATATGAAATGAAATGAGGATGGATCACTTTGATGGATGGCGTTTTAGCGGATACTGATACACATTGGATATTGGAGTTTGATATGATATGAATGGAATGGAATGGACATCTCGGCTTACATTTATATTTATACTTAGAATTGAGATATCTTGGGGTGTATTTGTTTACTTTACCATTTTACAATGAATATTTGTTTACTGGAGTCTCTGGTTTGGAGGTGTGGTTGTATGTGGGGAGTTTTTGGTGGGGATGAGGGACGAGGGGCGTGAGGAGGGGTAAGGGGAAGTTGGGTGGTTTTGCTTCATGGCATGAGGCTGGGGTGGTTTCTTTTGTGGAAGGTGTGAAGTTTTGTTGAATTAGCTATTATTTTGGGTTCTTGGTACAGGTGGTTTCTTTCATATGCTATGTCGTGGGTATTGAGGATGAAAGTGATTTGTTTTTTTGCTCAAGAGCGAGCTGGTTGAAAGATGTGGATGGGAATGTGGTCATGAGGACGTGCGATAGAATTTGTGATGGATTGTTCATTGTCACAATTCATGCATCTCCAAACTAGTATTGAGATGATTCCACAGCAGCTTATGTATTGTTGCACAATATGTATTTCTATTTTCAGCTTGTGTCATTGGGGCAAATCTTCATTGTTTTTGTTCTTCTCGTAAGACTGGCGTCACTTTGGGCATGAGCATCTCCTAGGTAGAGGATCCCTCAAGTACCAATTGCTGATTTTGCTTTTCTAGCCGTTCTCGCCGTTCTAGAGCTTCTCGTTCCCACTTTTCCTCCTTTTCCCGTACCCACTCGACATAGGCCGCAGGATTCTCTCCATATGTGCGCAGTCTATCAATGACTTTTCGCCTGTAACCCTCCCCGTATTCTTGCTCTTCCAATCTTGTTGACAAATCCTCCAATTCTTGGCCAGTTAGAGGATCAATCTCCGCTCCCAGTGAAAGCAACAGCTCTACACAATCAGCTTTCCCCTCCGCTATTGCTGATTGTAGTGCGTTGCCATATATACCCCCTTTGGCATTGATATTTGCGCCACGATCAAGAAGAAGTCGTACTGTTTCGGTACCACCTCGATATGCTGCTGCTACCAATGTATTTCCATAACGCCCTCCTTCTGCGTTAACATTTGCGCCACGATCAAGAAGAAGTCGTACTGTTTCGGTTTTACCAAAATATGCTGCTGCTGTTAACGCACTTCCATAACGCCCTCCTTCTGCGTTAACATTTGCGCCACGATCAAGAAGAAGTCGTACTGTTTCGGTTTTACCAAAATATACTGCTGCTGTTAACGCACTTCCATAACGCCCTCCTTCTGCGTTAACATTTGCGCCACGATCAAGAAGAAGTTGTGCCGTTTCGGTTTCACCATAACATGCAGCTGTTGCTAATGCACTTCCATAACCCCCTCCTTCTGCGTTAACATTTGCGCCACGATCAAGAAGAAGTCGTACTGTTTCGGTTTTACCAAAATATGCTGCTGCTGTTAACGCATTTCCATAACGCCCTCCTTCTGCGTTAACATTTGCGCCACGATCAAGAAGAAATTGTACTGTTTCGGTTTCACCATAACATGCAGCTGTTGCTAATGCACTTCTATAACCCCCTCCTTCTGCGTTAACATTTGCGCCACGATCAAGAAGAAATTGCACTGTTTCGGTTTCACCATAACATGCAGCTGTTGCTAATGCACTTCCAAAAACCCCTCCTTCTGCGTTAATATTTGCGCCACGATCAAGAAGAAGTTGCAATATTTCGGTACCACCTCGATATGCTACTGTTGCTAATGCACTTCCAAATTGTCCAGCTAACATATTGACATCAGTTCCATTTTGTAAAAGTTTCATGATAACGTGATTATAACCTCTAAATGCCGCAGCGTGAAGGGGAGCTCCGAGCCAAGTATGTTCCGAGATCTCGTTCACTTGAGGTCCCTGTTCGATGAGATATAATGATATGAGCGCTGATCCCATGCGACAAGTGTAATACAGCGGCGGTGCAAGAGTATCCAGTGCGGTCTCGAAGTTGTAGCCGGGCCTGTCTGGTTCGCTCACTCGAATCATATTCAGCAGAGCCTGGGATTGACTCTCAAGTGTAAGATCCATACGATTCCTGACAGAACTTTTCCAGAGTTTCCGCGGAACTCGTTCCAGATGGAACGCCCAGTATTCAGCTGCATATTGCCAGAGGATGTATGTTTCGACTGTTTCTTCGGTTGCTAACATAGTCTTGCTGAGATGTAGATGATATGCCAAACAAGATTCTGCAATGTGGAGATGCGAAGCTTGTTCGTGTATCCAGAAGCAAGATTGAGATTTACGCAAGCGTTCGGAGACCAGGTATTCTTGGATAGAAAAATGCGCGAATCTGATCTCGGTAAACTTTGAGTTCTTTTTCTGCCAGACAGGCCTCTCATACGCAATATTCACGAGAACCGGGGTAACAAGTCCGGAGAGGTACGTAAGTACATTCTGAACGGGCTTAAATCGACTTTCGTCGTCAAACAGATTCGTTTCTTCGTGGTCCAGAATGAAAATCTCAGCAACCTCTTCGACGTAAAGGGGCCGGAGCGAAAATGCTAGCCATTTCAGTGTACTGATGACTTGTCTTCGATATTCCGGGTATATGTTCTGTTTGCGTTTCGAGTCAGTTTGTCAGCCCTGGAATCAAGCTTACTAATTTTTTAAATGACGGTGGAATATATTTTACCTCGAGTATCCTGTTGTATGTATCGTCCAGGCTCATTGGGAGCTCTCTCAGAGCTTTGCGAATCATGGTTTTGTTGCTATGCCGTTTGAGGGTTTCGAATTGCAGAGCCACGTACTGGAACCTAGGGCTCAATCTTAGTAAATGGTATTTCTAGAAAGTGAAACGAGACATGTCACGCATACATGCCGTCTGCTTTCTCTATCAATGCATTTCTCGCTTCGTCTCTCCACTCAGCTTCCCAAGAGCAGAACGTTTCATCAGATCTAAAAGTTTCATCGATGTGTAAAGCGATATCGCGATCCACATTTTCTTTGCGAGCTGTAAGATCAATATTAAATTCTGAGGTAGGGCTAAGAATGTATTCTAACACTCTTTCTATATCAGTCTCTCTCCGGCTTGTGCAAATAAGATGCAAGTTTGGAGATTGCTGGTCGTGGATTTGTCTGAGAACCTTGAGTAGCTCCCCCCGCTTGCCATTTGACGAGGGGCACTCATCCAGAGCGTCAAGAACGATATAGACGTTATTGAAATTCTGAATCGTAGCTATCAGTGCATCCTCTAAAGTCTTTCGGTCTGGTCGATGGTCTTTGAGTTTGTATTTTTGGAGTGATTTGACAGATTCCGGCGTGTTGGGACGTTGAGCGCAAATTTGCTTAATGAGTGAGCAGAGCATCTTATCGACACTTTGCGTTTCAGTGTCGTCGAAGCGAAAGTAGAAGAACGCTATGGCAATGACCGGAGAGCCCTCGTAGTAATCTTCTAGATGTTTGATGATGGAAGAACTATGTGAATACCGATTCAGTAACAAGATTCGGAAAATACCTGGATAGGCCATACCTCAAAACAGACTTCCCGCATCCAGCTGCCAGGGCTTGTTAGCAAGTCATGGGATAATCAGAATGCGCGCGCACCTTTGCCGTTGAGCCATATGAACGAATTACGCGCAGTCTTCCAGTCATCGAAGGTTGAGTTACCACTCAAAAGCCATTCCCCTGTCCCCGCACGAACCTTGTCGCGTCCAGAATTATAAAACTTCGACGGATCAAATGAAGACAGCCAGTTCAACAAAGCAACAAATTCTCCATAGGCTTGCTCCTTTTCTTTTAATTCCAGTAAGCAGCTCATGATGTTAGAAATCGAAGATAAATCTTTGCTTTGCTCTCGGTGATGGGCAAGGAGCTTCTCAACGTCCTTCTCAGCATTAATATCCTTCCGGATATCATATACTTTGCAGAAGTCAACTTCTTTCGTTTGAATGCCCTTCAAATCCCAGTCGTCCCATTTGACCATGTCCGAGCCGAGACGGAAGGCACGATTATTTGACAGGTACTTGATGACATTTGCCTGGAACTTTAGTATTTCGATGTATAGCTTTTTCAGTGTGCCTCGATAGAGTGCATCTTGTATCCGGCCTCGCTTTTCGTCGCCATCACCGTTATCCCAATTTGCCCGCAGCTCATACAGATCTTCTCGCATTTTGCTACGGACTATCAGCTCCGATATGTACTCAAGACCCTCTGTGAGCGATTTTGCTTGCTCTGAGGGGTTTAGCAGAAACTATAATTTTCAGAATTAGCACGAGTAACTTAGGGTATCATAATATTCAAATTATACCAACCCCAAGGGCGACAAGGCGAAATCCGAGAAGAACAGGCAAACTCACAGGAAGCAATACACTGACTCCTGCCCAGGCAATCGAAGCATAAGGATTCGAGTCCAGAGCACCAGAAATGTAATCGTCCGCCCAACTGTTGGATTTCAGAGTTAGCGACAAACTAACATGTCCCCTGAGGTGAAGGAGAAATGTTCAGAATACAAACCGAATAAGTCCCACAACTGGCTTGGCTAGATCCTTCACTAAGATATCCTCCCCGCCAAACTTGAATTTCAAGGTGCTTTCCTTGACCTGTTGAATCTTCTTCTCCAGCAAGATCCTCATTTGTCTTTCCCTCTCTACTTTGGCGCCGAATAGCGGCACTGTTGAAGAGATCATAATCGCCAAGTCACTCCTAAGATACTCTTCATAGTTCTCGACAAGTTCTTTGTCTTGAGTCCTCAGCTCCTCGTATGCTTCGTCCCATAACTCTGATATTGGACCCGGGGCCTCGTTTGGCTGCTTCACGGATTGTAGGGAGATTTGGACGGGCAGAGCTTGCTCATAAGCATCATCGCGTTGACCGGTAGGTCCAGCACTGGCAGGAGTGTCTTCGTCCTTATTGCTCCGTAAAAACTTGCTCCGAAAGGTCGCTCGAAACCTCTTCTTCGGGACCTTTCCAATCTTTGATGAGGAGCCCAAGCTTCCCGAATCCGACATATTGTCTATTTCCCAGCCTCCGAAACGGCAGTCGTGAATGTTCAGTATGACGTGGTAGGTCTAGCACCGTATATTGGGGGATTTTGCGATATCCACGTCGATCAGGCCCAGTGCGACAATTTCGTAGTGTTATCAACAGATGAAGATGGTTTCCAGTTGTCTCCGCACTGCTCGTGAGGCTGAACTGCACGTCGCTGAACTGGGCACCCCTCGAGTATCAGACGAATCAGAATCCTCTAGCAGCCGCTGAACCCCAGGCGCCTTCTGCGAGTATACAGTAACCAGATATTTCGTTCTCTTCGGACTAAAATGGACGCTTTGAGTGGCTGACGTTATGATAAAACAGATCTATACATTCCATTTCTGTACCCCGGTCAAGATCCTGTTGATTTTAGCAGGTCGAAATTAGGACTCATTCAGCAGGTATCATAGTGGAGTAAAACCAACAGGTAATCTCTCGATTTCAATAATATCCACCCTCTTGAATGAGGAATCCACTTTCCCAGCAGGCTCAGCCGGATACAAAAAGTGGCACTGATTGTTGCGATTTGGGAACTCTCCACATGCATGGCCTGGCACATTTTAAACCACAGCCTTGTCCTTGTCTTTGCCCACCCCAAGCAAGCATACTTCCAGCATCTCACGCAAGCACCAACGGATGCTTCACAAAATACTCATCAAACGTAGTCAACTCCCCCCTCGCATTCTCCCCAGCCCAAGCAATCAACGCCTCACTCTCAGGCCCATAATACCCAAACTCCTCCGAATACTCAAACATATCCACCATAATGTCAACCATACCCGGCACCGGCACCGCCTCACTCAAGTCCCTCCTTAACTCCTCCGTACTAACTTGTCTATAAACCACAGTCTTCCCCGTGGATTTGGACATACTCGCTGCTATCTCTTCAAGACTATACATCCGCGTAGCAGCGCAGAAAGTCTTGCCCTCATATTTCTCTGGCTCAGCAAGTATAGCGCCCACAAATTTCCCAGTATCGTCTACAGCGGCAACGAGCGCCATCTTAGCTGTAGGTCCTTGCGCACGTGATAGGACATACGTTCCATCGTCCTGTTTCCGCGGTCCCAGAGCGGGAAGATTGGCGAAATTCTCCATGAAGCCTGCGGGGGAGTAGAAGGCGCTTTTTATGGGTAAGCTGCGGATGTACTTCTCCGCTAAAGCTTTAGCTTCGAATGGGGTGTTCTTGGTGTATTTGCCGTGGGAAATGTCTTTGATTGATGGTAGGGTGCTGAAGATGAGGTATTGAGCGCCGCTGGCGACAACGGCGTCGGCGAGGGATTTGGCGGCGTTGAATTCTACCTCGATGGCGTTGGGGCCGAAGAAGGGGGTTGTCATTGCGAAGACGGTGTGGGCGCCTGTTAAGGCTGTCTTGAGCGAGATAGGGTCGGAAATATCGCCTTGGATGACTTCGACTTTTTGTGCGAGCTGTCGGGATTTCTCCGAGTCAACATCGCGAGTGACAGCACAGATCTTATAGGTTTTGGAGAGGTCTGGGTCGTTCAGGACATAATTGACGACTGAGCTTCCTTGTTGGCCCGTTGCGCCGAAGATGGTCAGGATTTTGGACATTTTACTGGTTTTAGGGTAGAAAGTTGATTCGAAACCTGGCGTTTTGAATTTGAGTGCTCGGCGTTGAACTGAACTTATCAAGCAGGCTTTCTCAAGTTCATATACTCATGTAAGATGACAAATGAGAAATGCCCGGAGTTCCGAGCACTAAATTCGGCCGCACTCGGTCGAAATAAAAGGCTTGCTTAATTGGAATATAGTCCTGAACGTTGTTCGTCGGCGGAGGAGTATGCTTTGTGAAACGTCCAAGTGCCTCCAACCAATGGAACATAGGTGTTTCATTGCATCATTGGCATGCTGACGTTTCTTTGGATTTGAGAGTGCCGAACGTCTTTGCTCCATTCAACAAGAAATTTTGAATCTTTGAGGAAGGGCGATTTACATGCAACTCTGATAACGACAGTATAATGCCGCGGGGAGACCATGAAACCGTCAAATGTTCCTACAGGGCTAACCAACACGCTTGGCAGTCGTAAGTAACAGAATAGCTAGGAAAATAGAACTGAAATGATAGAGTATGATAATGAAGAGCTGCAAGAAGCCTAGCTTCAGAACAAAGACGGCCAACATAACCAAAAAACGATATTGCAAGTCTCAACAGCAGTGTGCCCAAAGCCCTTCCGGGGAATCATATATTTTCAGCATGATCATCCCCCAACTCCTCATATATATGCACCTACTACTTCTTATCCAACCTTTTCAACGCCGCTTCACTATTAGCAACCCCTTCTTGAAACCCCACTGCCCTTGCCAAACTGGCCGCCTCCGCAAATCTTTTCCTCGCCTCCGTCACATCCCCCAACATCTCCGCAAACTCTCCTAAATTATGTGTCGCTACGGCACAACTAAGATCGCACTCCTCTGTTCGCTCAGGAGGCTTGATGGTAGCAGAAACCGCAATAGCTTTCTCGGCCCACTGGCGGGCATTGGAGACGAGTTGGGCGCGCGTTACTGTGGATTTCTCGGATGCTGGAGGGAGTTGCTGGGCGAGGGAGATGGAGAGGTTGTTCATTAAGACTGTTGTGTGGCAGTTTATTGGTTTGGAGAGTGTTATTGCTTGTAGGAAGAGGGGTGCGGCGAGGTAATGGAGGTCTTTCTCTTCATAGTGGTGGGCGAGAGCTGGAAATCGTTAGTATTATTTAC